>JAEEGL010421649.1_pt1 | contig 26846 bp, 20 predicted proteins | sample 9134231 | NCBI WGS metagenome assembly JAEEGL01 (sample SAMN16246548, study PRJNA631951) | gut metagenome | biome: gut microbiome; feature: rumen; material: fiber-attached | host: Bos | place: Iran: Karaj | collected 2018-10 | reverse complement strand
TCGCTCTCCGAAGTCGGTTTTTGCAATTTATGGGTATCAACCCAATGCGAACGGTCATCACCCATACGAATTGCGGCATAAACCGTCGCGTTGTTATAATCTTCATCGAGCGCCACATCATTGAGCGATTTGAACGACACCATATTCATTTTGGAAACACCCAAAGGGCAGGCCGGAGCATAAGCAACCACGGTCATTTGTCGTTGCACCTTGAGAATTTCATCCGTATTGTAACCCAGTTTTTTCATTTTGTTGCGCATGACTTCTTCTAATTTGAGGGCGGTATATGCGCCGTGACAGTGGGCAAAAATAACCACCTCGGCCATATTTTTCGCCGCCGTTTCGGCATCGGTTTTAACTTTGCCGTTCAAGCGCGAAATGCGCGGAGCAATGATTTTTTCATATAGCGAATCGATATATTCCGGATTTTGTTCTTCGGCCGAAAAACCGTCTTTTCCGCGGCTGTCTTCTTCCGACATATTGGTTCTGCCGTGTTTTTTATACAGCAAAATTCGGGCATCTTTATCGCTAAAGTCTTTCGGAGTGCTGTAGCTGACCACATAAAAAGGCGTTTTTTTAATCATATCGTCGCTGACATTGCCGATTTTGAGGTATTTTTTCAATTTTCCGGCCATTTGCAAAACGCTATTATCGAGCATATATCCCATATCGTGCGGATTAAAGCCGTTACCCGGAAAAGCAATCATAACCGGTCCGTGCGCAGCTGCTTGTTCGGTTTTGTGTGAAACCCCCTGCATTTCGTCATTATCAAACGAAACTTCGTATAAAGTGGCGGCGGTTTTGGCGGGGTCGGTATTGGTCATCGGTTTTTCTCCTTAGTCACGTGCTTCTTTCTGCTTCTGTTTTTTGAACGCCGCATAACCGGCTTTTAATTTATCCTGTCTTTCTTTATCCTTTTTTTCGCGTTCCGAAATCACTCGGCGGAGTTTTTTGATTTTATTTTCGCCGGCCTTATTCATAACGGCTTTTTCTTCGTCTGAACGGCGAATAAACGCGCCCAATCGGCCGTCTTTTTTACCCAGTTCTTTATAAAAATCAAAATACTCGTCAATCGTCATAACAATTTGCTTGCCTTTGTCATCTGTCCACGGATGGTCATCCCCTCTGAAACCCATGCCCATATCATAAAACTTTTCGAATTTCATCATTTCAAAGCCCAAAAGCTCACCGTTTTCCATAATCGGAAGGCCGTAATAAAACTCACGCACATCTCCGCGCCAAGTTACGCTGTAATCGGTTTTTTCGCGTCCGCCTTTTTCAAAGCTGTCGACTAAGCGTTGCTTTTCTTCTTCATAATATTCTTCCCTGGCTTCTGCCATTTCTTTATCGCTGAATTCTTCCGACATGGTGTACTCCTGTTTATATCATTATTCTTCATTTTGGTTTATTTTGTGTTTTAGAGCGGCAATTTCCAAAATTGTTTGTTTAGCCGGCTCCCGATTTGTTTTCGAATCTACAGCTTCTTTAGTGCGTTTTTTTAAGTCGTTGATTTTATTTTGCATTTCTATTTTTGCAATCGCCGGTTCCAAATATTTTGCCGTGTAGGCTTTTCTGGCCTCCGCCGTCGTTTTCGGGTCATAATCGGCATAAACCAGGTTTTCCGACGGTTTTTCGTTCTTTTCTCTGAAACCGAGAACACGCCCTTCGTCAACGCCCAAAGTCAGGGCAACTTCCAGAGCATCTTTTCCGGCGCAATCAATATCCGGCTTATGCCCGACAACTTCGATATTTTCTCCCTCTTTATCCCAATAAGTCAGCTTGGTAACCGCAACCCGCATTTTGCCGCCCCAAGGAGTGTTAAACGTTCCTTGGGTATATTGCTGCATTCCGGCCGTGTTTTCGCCGATATACCTGACGTTGGGATGATGATAAAATGACGTATACGCGCTTTCGGCCGACGAACCGACGTCGCGATCAACCAGAATATCCGTTTTTCCCCGATAGCCCGTCGCTTCGTTAAACGGATAATATACTTCGGTTTCATCAAAAATTACTTTGTGTTCGCCGGAGAAATTTTGCCGCCGTATCAAATCTTCAGCCGTTAATCCGACCGGCTCGTAATTTTGCGGTTTATAGGCGCCGTGCTTGTGCAAAAAATAATCGGAAAGCGGAGTGTCTTTTATTTTGCAACGTTTATAAGTATTCAACATATTCCCATACAGACGTTTGGCAATATGGTCTATCGGCTTATCTTCGCCGCCGCGGTTCCCCCGTACGTCGATAATTATACGTCCCTTATCCCATTTTTCTTTGTTCTCCGAATATACCTTATCAAATGTATCTATAAAATCCTTCCATCCTTCGTAAGTATTCGGGCGGCACAAATTCGGAATACTGACGATTAAAACGTCTTCATCGCCGATTTTCATTGTGCCGACAGACCAGGTAGGGATTTTTTGCCCCTCGATTTCGGTATATCCGTCGGCAACGGATTGATAATCGTATGCGCTATAATCTTTCTTGCGTTTGGCAAAGCTGAAATTGTCGCCGACGCTCGGTTTTTCCTTTGTTCCGCCGCCGTGAAATGTTTCTTTGCCGACACTTGCTTCAAAATGTCTGTCTTCAATATATTTGGCTGTTTTTTCAATCATTTCCCGCAAAAATTCGCCTTGTTTGCGGACGGAACTTATATCGGCATACATCTGCTCGATTGCCGATTTGAATTTGGCCTGATTTTCTGCGCTGAAACTTTCAAAACTGACATGCTCGCGGGCGGCTCTGGCATAAAAAGCCAAATAAAAACGCTGCTGTTCCGGAGTCAGCGGGCGCAAATCGTTTTCTGCCGCTTGTGCTTTGCCGGCGGCCTGATACGGCTTCATCATTTCTTCATCGGAAATGCTGGCTGTAATTTGCTCAAACGACAAACGCTTACCCGACATCTGTTAACCCCTTTACGCCCTCGGATTATAACATGGTTTTATTCTATTTTATTTGACCTATTTTGTCAAGTTTTTTATAATATATGAATTCTATCCGTTATTACCGATAAAATGAAATTCATTTTTTTAGCAAAAAAATTAAACGGGGGGCTTGTAAAAAGCCGTTTGAAAAGTCACCCCTTCAGAGTTGACATCAGCTCATATTTACTGTAAAACGATAAATGTTAATAACTCCATAAAAACGTGAAAACTCATTCAAGCACACGGAAAAACGGTATTATCTCCATGCTTGATATTTTATAAGAGGACTGCACATGAAAAAACTTTTAATTTGTATCGGGCTTGCTTTGACCCTGTCTGCTTGCGGTAGCGACCACATTATTCGTTTTAATTTCAACCCGCAACAAAGTGAAGACGCCAAACCTGATTATGAGGGCAGAAGTCACTTTTTCTTCTGGGGAATGTGGCAAAAAACGGATTATAATATGACGAACGTATGCTATCCGCGAGGTGTTAAAGCCATAGAGGCCCACTGGACCTTCTATGATTCCTTTATGGGAAGTATGACCATGGGAATTTACGCTCCGGAAAGCTATTCTATTTATTGCAACTGATTTTGAGGTTTTTTATTTAAGAGCATAGCTATTTGTTATGCTCTTTTTTTTGTATCCTCAGCTTTTTGGCCGCCGGCCTTTAATATTTTCAGATCGGAGCGAAATTCAATAATGAGAACAACCTGCCAAAACAGGAATATCAACGTAACGATATCATCACACATACGGCTCTCGATAATATCGGTAAGCGCAAAAATATAGCCCTGCTCGGTTGTTACGAAAAGCATCGCCGTTTCCCACGCAAACATCGAAAATCGTTTATCGATAATCGGAATCAAATTATTGTTTTCGTCGTATACAATATTGCGAACCCGTTTTGTTTTGTATGATAAATGTTTTATTACAAAGACAATGGCGCAAATAAATATTTGCAATAAAATATTCGCCCAAATCCATTCTTTTTCGCAAATATTATTCGGTGTGCCGGAAAAATCGTAATCATATTTAATCATATTCGGAATAGTGTCCCAAAACATATAATAAATTGCGATTTCTATGATAAGAACGGAAAAAACCAAAACTATGGATAAATCGGTTCTGAACTTAATCCCTTTAAGTGTATTTCCGGATATAAGCAGTTTTAAGAATTGGATAAGTGACGACATATTTTCTCCTGTTTAATTTATGCGCATATTATTGTAACGATTTAAAAACGGATTCAAATTCTTCATAAGTTATAACATTGTCATTGTTGGTGTCAATATTATGAAATTGTTCTCGGCTGCTCGACGGCAAAGAAGTAAAATCAAAATTCATATATTCGTCTTTTGATATTTTGTTATCTTTATCCGAATCTATCGCCTGAACATATTTCGGACCGAACTCGGCAATATAATCTCCCGTAAAAGTGTTTTTATAGTCTTCTGATGATATATATCCGTCGGCGTCGCTGTCCAGATATTCAAAATACGCCACCAAATCCTTTTTATATTTTGCATCGTCCGCCGCTTCAATAAACCAATACTGTTGTTTTGTTAAACTTCCGGTTTTTTGCAAATTCAAACTATTATATATATTTGAAATATGCGTCCGATATCCGGTTTCGCCGTTGCCGATAACAAATTCTTTTTCGGTAACTTTCCCGTCCTGATTAAAATCGTATTGCATCATCATCTGCTCGGCCGCAGACTGCGAAGAAGGCGGCGGGGTGGTTTGTGCATACACATTTGCCACAAACAAAAAAACAGCCGATACAAAACTCATCAGAGCAATCATATTAAAATTCCTTTCAATGCCTTGCTCATACAATACGGCATTAGTTTTAATTTTCAATAAAATTCCGATAATTAAAAAATGCTTTTTTGAGGAGACGGAACCGTCTGATTTTGCGCGAAAGAACTCCACAAATGCAAAAAAGCACCGCAAAAGGTGCTTTTTCAAAAATGGTGCCGCTGAACGAATGTCCCCTTCGCTACGCTACGGCGACACGTCGGCTGTGGCGCTCTAATGCGCGCCACCACCTCCACTCCGCACTTTCGGATTGCTTCCGCAATCTCGTCGAAAGTCCGCTTCTCTCTGTGATACGAATTAATAAAAAAAGACACCCTCTCGGGTGCCTTTTTTTATTAATGGTGCCGCTGAAAAGAATCGGACTTTCGACCCCGTCATTACCAATGACGTGCTCTACCACTGAGCTACAACGGCGCGAAATTTTCGCAACAATTACAAAATACATAGAACTTTTTAAAAATCAATCACTTTTTTTATATTTTTGCAAAATTTATGTAAAATTTTTACTTTTAAGCCTTAAAATGGCAAAAAAATTAGTGTCTGAACAACATATAGAGGTCTGATATGTCGGCAAAAAATTCAAAAAACAAGGCAAATAACACCATTGTTATGGTGGAAGAAGAAAACGAAAGCTGGTTTACCAACGGATTACACCGTTTTATCATCGTTTTCAGCGTAATGTGGTTTGCGATTGTGGCTGTGTATATTTCCAAATTCTTCGGCTGGGACAAGCTGTTTTCCATGCTGCCGAACGAATTTAGCGGATTTATGGCCGGAATTACTTTGCCGCTGGCCATTGTATGGGTTATTATGGCCTATATCGACCGCGGCAGCAATTTCAAAAACGAAACGCGGATGTTGCGCGACTCGCTTAATCAGGTAATTTTTCCGGATTCCAACGGCAACGAAGCCAGCAAATTGATTGCCGCCGCCATCAAAGAACAAGTTTCGGACCTCAAAGAAACGACTCGCGATGTTTGCGCGCAAAGCGATGTGATTAAACGTGAACTCACCGAAAGAGTGGCGGAAATGCGTTCATTAACCGAGGCTTTGGATAAGTATTCGTCGCAAACTTTGTTAGAACTCAACGATGAAATCAAAAAGCTGATAGAAAACTTTAATCTGGTGGCGGATAAGGCTTCTTCTACCATGGCGGATTTTCGCGTTAACACTATTCAAATGCGTGAAGACGGCGAAAAAATCGTGGGTCTGCTTGCCCCGATGGTCAACGAAATGGTTACCGCCGCCGAGCGCGTCAAAGAGGTGGTAAATGTCAATAACGAAAATATCGCCAAGGCGCAGGAGCAGCTCAATCAATATTCCGAAACCAGCCAATCGTCCATCAGCAAAATGATAGAATCGTGGGCGGCTAAAGGCGAAAATCTGGAACAAACCTATCTGCGGGCCTCCGAAAACTGCGAAGAATTGTTCCGCCGTTTGGATTCCGGTATTTCGCACATTGAAAACAGCATTAAAGAACAAAAACAGGTGGTTGAAACTCAATCGGGTATGATTGATAAAAACTCGGCTTATCTCGATAACAAGCTCGGTGAATACGGCCGCTTAATCAGTATGGAAGTGGCGGCGATGGTCGAGCGTTCCGGCACTTTGGAGCAAAATATTCAAAACCATATCAAGAGTATTAAGGAAACCTCGGACCAGGTGGCGGAGGCCTTCGGTTCGCTCGGCGACGAGGTTGCGGCAAAACGTAAGTTATTGGAAAGCGAAAGTCTGCAGGTTGTCAATAATATCAATATGACGGTGAACCGTTTGGGCGAAGAATTAAATCGCCTGCAGGATTTTTACGGCGCCACCCAAAGCAAAAACAGCGAATTCAATCAGGTGTTTGACAATGTGGCGCACAATTTGCATGCCATCAGCGACGATTTGAATAAAAACGTTGAAAACTTCAGCGCTCAGACCGGCGATATTTTCATCAAGTTCAACGAAATCAACAACGAAGTCGGCAACAATATCGCCAAGCTCAACGAAAGTGCCGATAACATCTCCAAACAAAGCAAAACCAACTCGGAATTGCTTTTGGAACAGGATACGTTTGTCAATAAATCAATGGACGGCTTAAAGCAGATCACCGGCAATATCGCCGCACTCAACAAAGAGCTGGTGAAAACCGGTACCGCCGTCGGCACCACTTTAAGCAAATACGAAACCAAAATGAACGGTTTTGAAAAGCTCATCGGCACCCATTTGGATAATCTGCGCGCCGGTTACGAAAAAACCGAAAAACAGGTCGATACGCTCAATAAAAAGCTCAAAGCGGCGAGTATTGACACCTTTATGCGCAATTCGGCCGATTTAATCAACGAGCTGGAGGCAATTTCCATTGATATTAATGCCATTTTCCATAAGGCTGACGAGGATTTATGGAAAAAGTATTATGACGGCGATCACGGCGTATTTGTGCGTTATCTTTCCAAGAATATGACCAAAAAGCAGGTGGCGGCAATCCAAAATGATTATGCTGGCAAGAGTGATTTCCGAATTTTGGCGGATAAATATATCGAAGATTTCAACAATTTGGTAGCGGTAGCACGGGAAAGCGAACGTGCCGGAACGTTGCTTGCACTTATTTCCGGCTCCGATATCGGTAAGGTTTATTACATTTTGGCAAGGGCGTTGGGTAAAGTAAGTTAATGTCGTTTTTGAATTTTGACAGCAAAGTTTTTATGGCGCCGATGGCCGGAATTACCGACGCGCCGATGCGCACGGTTTTGGCCTCTTGCGGCGGCGGCAATCTCATTTCCGAAATGGCGGCAATCAACGCTATTCAGCGCAAAAATCCCAAAAGTTGGCAAATAGCAAACGTAAAAAACGAACCGTATCCGGTGGTAGTGCAACTGGTCGGCAACAGTCCGGATTTATTTGCCGATGCGGCTAAATTGGTGGCAGATTTGGGTGCTCATTCCATAGATATTAATATGGGCTGTCCGGTCAAAAAAATCATCAACAACGATTCCGGCTCTGCCTTAATGAACGATTTGCCGCGGGCGGCTAAAATTATTGAAGCAACGGTTAAAGCGACGCCGCTCAAAGTCAGCGTAAAATTCCGCAAAGGTTGGGACAGCGAACACGTCAACGCGGTGGAATTCGCAAAAATGTGCGAACAAAGCGGCGCATCATATATCACGGTGCACGGACGTACGCGGGCGCAGGGTTACAGCGGAGTTGCCGATTGGGATATAATCGGTGCGGTTAAAAATGCGGTCAAAATTCCGGTTATCGGCAACGGCGATATCGACTCGCCGCAAAAAGCCGAGCAAATGCTGCAAAAATACGGAGTTGACGGCGTTATGGCAGGGCGTGCCGTTTTGGGAAATCCGTGGCTTTTGAACCGAATCCATCATTATTTGCAAACCGGAGAAATTCCGGACGAACCGAGTACTGCGCAAATCAAAGAAATGATGCTGAAACATTTGCGGCTGTTGGTTGAATATTACGGCGAGCGCGGCGGTATGGCGATTTCGCGCAAACATATCGGTTGGTATGTAAAAAGCCTGTATGATGCCAAAAGGTTTCGCGAACAATATACCAAACTGAACACCTTGCAAGAGGCGGAAGATTTAATTAATCAATATTTTTTGAGGGTAGAATCATGAAAATCGTAGTCGGAGGCGCCGGCGGCGTCGGAAAAAGCATTGTCGGATATTTGAGTTTGGGCAACAATGATATTATTGTTGTGGACGAGAATTCCGAAAACCTGAACGAAGTGGCGAAAGAATATGATGTGCAGCCGGTTTTGGGTTCAATTTCGCGGCCGGATATTCAAGAAAATATCGGCATGAAAGATATTGATATGCTGATTGCGGTAACCGAAAGCGACGAAGTAAATATGGTGGCGTGTCAGGTGGCTTATTCTTTGTTCAACGTGCCGCGCAAAATCGCCCGTGTCGACTCCGAATATTTTTTGAATCCGTTGTGGAATACGCTGTATAACGAAAAAAGTCTGCCGATTGATTTAATCATCACTCCGGATATCGAAATCGCCAAGTTTATCGACGATTTGCTCAATTTTCCGGGAAGCACGGGGGTTTTTCCGTTTTTGAATGACACTGTAAACATTTTTTCTTTTCGGTTGCAAACCACGGAATTTCCTTTCATAAAGTTTTCGCTCAATCACATAAATCAAAAACTGCATGAATTATCCGCGCATATCGTACTTATTGTTCGCGGCAACCGGCGAATTTTGCCGAACAGCGGCGAAGATATCCGTTTGCAACGTAACGATATTATCTATATCAGCTGCTTTTCGGAGCAAAATACCGAGATTATGCGGCTGTTCGGGGTTGACCATAATCCGTACGAAAAAATCGTTATTTTCGGCGGCAATTCCATTTCATATTATTTAGCCACGCAAATTGAAAAAAATAATAATATGTCTAACTGCCGCATTATTGAAGACGATGCTCAAGTGGCGGCAAAACTGGCCGAAAAGCTTAATTCCACCGCGGTTATAACCGGCGAAATGATGAGTGACGTTATTTTGCAAGATTCCGGATTTGCCACCGCCGACGTCAGCATTGCCGTTACCGAACACGATAAAGACAATATGTTGTTGGCGCTTTTGGCCTCGCGTAATAAGGATACGCAGGCAATTTCGCTGGTAAATTCCAAAGACTACAACTTGTTATCGGCAAACTTGCGTGACAATGTTATAATCGACCGCTCGGTTATTACCATTTCGGCCATTTTGAAATATCTGCGTAAGGCGCGAATCCGTGAAGCTTATTCCCTCGGCAAGGGGATGGGCGAGATTTGGGAAATCCGGCTCGGCGAAGACAGCGTAAATTTGGGAAAAAGCGTTGCCGAATTGAAAATTCCGGGAAACAGCGAAGTTATGCTGATTGCTCGCGATGACGAATTGATTTACGACTTTGCGGATATCCGTCTGCAGCCCGATGATAAACTTCTGGTTTATGTAACGCCGGACAATATTCGCCGCATTGAGCAAATTTTTTATTTATAGGGGCAAAAGTCCGATTTTAAGGGTGTTTTCCGGCTTGGGAAAACACCTTTTTTTATTAATTAATCCCGGCGTTTACCAAAACTTAAATTTTAATCGATATACTGCGTTGGTAGTACTACCAGGAAAGGATTTTTACAGTGTTTAAAAACACGCTATTTTCAAAAGCAGTAGGAATTTTAACGCTATATGCGTTTTCGTCTGCCGTGTTGCCGCATCCCGCCCGTGCCGAGCGGGGATTGGCGCCGATTTCTTTTGACGAAATGTATTCTTTGGCGCAAAATGGCGAGGTTGAAGCACTGCGCGCTTCCGTTTATCGCGGATTAAACATTGATTCGGTGAATTCCGCCGGCGATACCGGTTTGTGTATTGCCGCCAGAAGACACGATGTATACACCTATAACTCTTTCCGTGCGGCCGGTGCAAATCCGCGACATCCGTGCACGCAAAAAATATCCGATTACAATAATTTTCTCGAAAAAAGCCAAGTTGTCGGCTTAGACGGCACTTCGCGTGAAGCCTTGTCTGCCATGGGCAACAAAGAAACCTATAAAGTCGGTTCCGGCTTATGGTGGTGGCTGGGCGGTGCGGTTGTGGCCGGCGGTGCTCTTTGGCTTATATTCGGCCATCACAGCAAAAGCGGCGGTGATGATTCCGGCTCCGGCGGCGGGGGCAATATCGACCCTAATTACAACAGTTTGGGCGCCAATGCATATTCTAACGGCAGAGCTTTATACACAACTTCCGGGTCTGACAAAAACAAGTCGAATCTGAGCTTCAGCAATACCGAAATGGAAAATCTCGATACCATTGATTTACGCCGTAACGCTTTGAAAAATACGGATTATATCAAATCGATATTATATGCCGAAAACGGCGGTTCTTATGTTAATGATGTCGATACCTGGCTCGATGTCGGTGTCGGTACCTTCGGTATGAATGCCGTAAAGAAAAGCTTAATCAATAACGACGGCTATATCAAGGTTGACAGCAGTAATGCCAGTATCGGTATGGTTGCAAGTGAGGGTTCCGCGGCAGAAAACCACGGTGCGGGTATTATTACCAGATTAACGAATCCGAACGGTATTAATATGAACTTTTCGGGATATGCGGAAGATGCAACCATTGTCGGTATGTATGCCGATACCAAGTCAAACATTGCCAACTACGGCGATATTTACGGCAGAGCAATTAAGTCGTCCAAAAAAGAAAGTTCCAATGACGATAATCAGACGAACACTTCAAGTACCAGCTCTTCAAATACCGATAATTCGAGTCAAAACATTTATAATTTATTCACCACCGCCGATGGTGACGACCAGGATCAAAAAACGGCTCAAGCAACCTCGAGTATCGGTACGCTCATCGGTATGGAAGCGATGATTTTGAACGTCGGCAGCAGCCTCAAAGACGATAAAATAACCGTAATCAATGCCGCCAACGGAAATATTTATCTTTCGGCCGGTGACAGCGGTACCACCGAGGAATCCATAACCGTCGGACTTATCGGTATGGGCAGTTATTTAGACGATGCTTTTCTGAACGGTTCTTATATTTTGAGCCGTGCCGAAAGCGTTATTCTTTTGAACGAGGGCACGATTAACCTCAGCTATTCCGGTAACTACACCGCTTCGTCAAGTACGGCTCTGCGCAAAGGTTTGGGCGGTATTGTCGGTATTCGTGCCGATGCCAACGCCGAAGCGGAAAACAAAGGCAAAATCAAAATCACTCTGCAAGACGAATTCCAAAACGAAGGCGTCAACGTCGCGGCCGGTATGCAGTCGGTTCACGGCAGTAACTTGACCAACAGCGGAGAAATCACTATTTTTACCCCATCGGAAAACAAGCGTATCAACTACGGTATGTTGGCGGTTGAAGGTTCCGGTACCAATTCCAGCCTTTATGCCAACCTGCACCCGATATTGACGAACACCGGAACAGTCAGCATACAGGTCAGTAACAGTTTTGGTATGGCATCATTTGTCGGCGGTAAGGTCATCAACGAAGGCCGGATTGTTGTCGGCGGTGAGGAAACCCGCTTTAACCGCAATATTGCAATGTACGGTTACGGTAGCACCGAGAAGGCTGTTTTAGATAATCTGGGCACCATTGATTTGTATTCTTATAATTCGATCGCCATGCAAAACGATTATGCCGGCGGTACCGACATAACCAACAACGGCTTGATAAACGTTTATGAAAGTGCGGTTGATTCTTATGCTTTCGGCGGTGCGTACAGTAATTTGTATAACAACGGTACCATCGATTATCGCGCCACTTCCAGCAAACAGGAAAATACGGCCGGCACCGGTGTTACTTATAACCCGTTCAAAAATTATGTGATTTCCATCGGTACTTCGATTATGAGCAGTAAATCCCGCTCGGTCAAAGAAGATACGGTTGATTATAAATCATCCACCACCGAAGCGCTTTATAACAATAAAGATCATTTGATTGTGATGCGCGGGTCCTCGTATGTTTCGGCGATGTCGGTTGAAAAGAACGATACGGCCGAAAGCACGCAGGCTAAGGCTTATAACTACGGCACCATACAGATTGAGGACAGAGAGACTTTTAACGCAACCAATGCCGTCGGTATGTATATCGGTAACGGCTCGTTGAACAATGCCGGTATTTATAACTATTCCTTAATTACCACCAACTCGCTTTTCTCGGCGGCAATGGCCAGTAACTCCACCAAAAACGCCGACGTAATCAATAACGGTACGATCAACACCCAAAAAGGTTATTCTTTGGGCGTCTATATCTCCGATGTAAGTAACGTCATCAACAATAAATACATCAACGTAAAAGGCAGCAACAGCGTCGGTATACAAGCCGGATATACGCCACCGCCGGAGCAAACTTTAGAGGGTTATGTATTTCCGTATATTACCAATGCCGAAGACGGTATAATCACCGTGGGCGGAGTTTTGGATGATGAACGTGCCGAAAACAGTTTCGGAATTTATGCCGATATCGGCGCCAAAGAAACCGGCTCTTATTTGTCGGCACAAATCAGAAACGACGGCAGTATCTTTTTATATACCAAAAATGCCGGTGCGGGAATTTATTCCGGCAGCGAAGGTTCGGGTATTACCAATAACAATTCGATAAAAGTGTTCGGCAATAATGCCTACGGAATTTATGTTTCCGGGGTTGATGCAACGATTAACAACAGCAAAGACGCCGTCATTGATGTCGGCAATACCGAAATCGGAGAAGACGGCCGAGTTAGAAACAGTTACGCTATTCATCACGGCGGTAGCGGCGAACTTTCCAATTACGGTACCATAAATATGTTTACGGAAGGTGATTCCGTGGCCATTGATTCAACCGGCTCGGCTCATGTTATCAGCAGCGGCGTAATCAACTTGTTGGGCGAAGACCTGACAGCCATTCGTGCAACCGGCGGTAAAGTAACCAACAAAACGGATATTCAACTGCAAAACCACAACAATACCGGTGTGGAATTATCCGGCAACGCGGAACTTATTAACGAAGAAGGTGTTGAAATCAACGTCGGCAGCGAAGAAAAACCGCTCGACAACAGTACCGGCGTAAAAACCGTTGCCGCAACCGGTACCAACATCATCAATAAAGGCTTTATCAACTTGTACAACAAAAGCAACAGCTATGCCATTTTGGCCGACGGTACGGTTGATATCAGCAATACCCTTACCGGAGAAATCAGCACACACACCAACGGTTCCACGGCCATATTGGCTACGGGCAATGTTTATTTGGATAATGCCGGAAAAATCATTGTTCCGGGTGACGATGCATACGCCATCAGAGGCGATGGTCCGTCCAGCGTTGTCAGTGTCAGCAACAGCGGCAGCATTTCCGTCGGCGGCGGCTTTGCTTTAGAAAATGAGAGAGGTGCGGCCATTTATGCTCCGACCGCCGGAAACATCAGCAACAGCGGCAGTATCGTCTTTTATAACGGCAGCGGCTACGGTATTTATGCCGACACCGGCAGCTCGATTTCCAACAGCGGCTATATTGAAGTTAAACGCAGCAACGATATAGCTATTTACGGCGGCACGGTCAATTCAATTTCCAACAGCGGCTCTATCGTGACAAACGAAGAAAACAGCAAAGGTATCGCGGCCTCGGACGGCGAAACAACCATAACCAACAGCGGCAGCATTAATATCATCAACGGTACCAACGGCTACGGCATTTATTCCATGGGCACCGGAAAAATCAGCAATACGTCGGGAGCAACCATAACCGTCAGCGGAGCGGGCAGAATAGATGAAGAAACCGGCGAATATATCGATGAAAACGGCAACGGTATTTTTGCACCGAACACCGACGGCATAAACAACGGCGGCTCAATCTATTTATATGCTTCTCGCGGCGGAGCGATTGAGGGTAACGGCGAAATCATTAACTCCGGATTTATCGGCACATATTCCACCAACAACTTCGGTATTTCTTCAAACGGCAGCGCCAATGTACGTAACTTAGGCACTATCGCCATTACCAACGGCTTCGGTATTTCCACTTTCGGCAATGTTATCAACGATGCCAGCGGCTATATCAACACCCCTAACGGTATTTCGGTGAAAAATGCCGCCTCTTTAACCAACTCCGGCAACATAATAGCTAACGCGACCGCGACTGTGGTTGATGTTAAGACCGTTACTAACAATCAGGACGCGTTGATTCAAAACACCAACAGCAACGGATATGCCATTCAAAATGCCACAACTATCAGCAACTACGGCACCATAACCAGCCCGAGAACCGTTATTCAAACCGCAGAATCGCTTTCCAACTCCGGTATAATCAGAAACGAATCAGCTTCGGCCACGGTATCCAATGTTGATACCATAACCAACGGCACTAACGGAATTATTGAAAACGGATACAACAGCGGCGGTAATGCCATTCAAAATGCCACCAAGGTTACCAATTACGGCACCGTAAGGAGTACGGATACGGCCATAAATAACGCCGATACTGTTGATAACTACGGTCTTGTTACTTCCGCCTCCGGCTTGGCAACGATTAACGGTGTTGATTCGGTAACCAACAACTCCGGCGGAATCATCAGAAACACGAACACCAACGACGGTTACGCCATTTGGAACGCACATACTGTTATCAACTACGGTACAATAGAAAGTACGGCAAAAGCCGCTGTTTACTACAACGTTTCCGGCGCTCTTAAGGTTGAAAATCACGGTACCATGAACAGTATAGGATACGGCATTTATGCAGATTTGTATAGTGCAAGTTCCGCCTCTATCTACAATAAAGGCATGATTTCGGTAAGCGGCAGTGGTACTACGTACGGTATTTATGTACGGGTCCCGAGCAACACCATGTCGGTATCTATCGTAAACGACGGTAATATCAACGCGTCGGTTGGTATTTATGTGTATAAGAATTATCATTTCACTCCGGTTTATGATGACGAAGGCAAACTTACCGGATATACTCCGGATAAAGACGGTACTACCGTTACGGAAGGAAACACCAATAAAATAATCCAATGTACCGGCAGTATTTGTGAACTTCCGCAAGAAACCCCGTCCACCACTTCCGACGGTGACCCGGTTGCACCTGTGTTTGCTTCCTCTCTGATTAGCACCAACGATGCTTTATCTTTGAGCAACGTCAGATTAATCAACCGCGGTGTTATTACCACCTCGGGTGATGTTGACTTTGGTACGCAAAGCGAGGGCGAAGCGCAAATTTCCATCGGTTCCGGCGGTTCTTATCAAGCCGAATCGTTTACCGGTACCATCCAGGCCGATGCCGATATTGTCGAGGGCGGTTTTGAAACGACCTATGTCAACGAAAATTCTTTCGTCGGCGAAAATAACGGCGTTGAGGTAATTTCGCAATCATATCTGTTTAATGCTTCCACTCAGGAAAACGAAGAGGGCAATACCGATGTTGTCATGACCATGAAATCGTTTGACGAAGTGGTTGACGACGACGGCATTTCCGAATACTTATCGCGTAACTATCAGGAACAAAACAGCGAAGAAGTGTTTAATACCTTAAAATCGGCCGCCGATGAAAGAAACTTTACCTCTTATCTCAACAAAGAACTCGGTCTTGATTTTATTCCGAACCTGACCAAGCAGAGCTTTGACGACGAGCGTAACATTTCCACCGAAATCAACGACAATTTGTTGGCTTTGCAAGATAAGAACGCGCGCAATTCCATCAGTTTGACCGTTTATAACAATGATGCCAAATCCAAAAACACAACCGTCGGATATAAAGAAAAAGTTATGGCCGTACACGGTTTCAGCGACAGGGCGGTCAGCGATGACCTGCGTGCCGGTATCGGTTTGAGTGTTGCTCGTGCCGACAGCGATTATGACGGCAATTCTTCGCGTTATAACAATACCGTTTCCGCTTTTGTACCGATAATTTTTGATGCGGATTATCTGACGGCTTTGATTAAACCTAAGGCCGGAATATCGCGCGGACATTATCGTCGTGAGGGCGTAAACAATGTTTATAAAGCCAAAACCAAAGAATATTTCTACGGCGCCGATATTGCGGCAAACAAGAAAATATCCTTTGATTCTTTCAGCATTACGCCGGTTGTCGGAATGGATATAACCGAGCTGCGCGCCGATGAAATCAACGAAGGAAACGGCGGCCTGAAAATCAAGAAAGAAAATACTTTATCCGCCCGTTCCGTATTGGGTATCGATGCCGATAAAAAATACGATATAAACGACCATTCCGCGGTTTTGTTTACGGTTGGCGCCAAGTATTTCCACGAGTTCGGAGATAAATACGAAAATTATGCGCAACTGGAAGAAACATCAGGGTATTTCCGAATTAACAACAATCGTTTTGAACGCAACTACGGATTATTCAAATTCAAAGCGGGTTATAATTGGAAAGATATAAATGTTGATGCCACGGTAATCGTACCGATAGAGCACAAATACAATCCGTATTATATGTTCAACGCCAAATATAACTTTTAGAAAAAAGACATAAAAAAAGCCTCCGTGAAGGAGGTTTTTTTTGGTGCGCTAGGCCGGACTTGAACCGGCACGGGATAAATCCCAACAGATTTTAAGTCTGCAGCGTCTACCTGTTCCGCCACAAGCGCGTTGACTGTTATGCTTTATACATAAAAATTTTTTATTTTGCAACATAAAACTTGTTTTTTTTTATAAAATATGCTTAATTATTTTTGGAAAGAGGAAGAACGTTCCTCTGCTTAACTTTTGAACACGACAGAAACAGCGTTTCGGTGTTCTTTGAGGGGTAAACTTAAATGAAACCGGCAAAAAATTCTCTTCATACTTTTATTTTTCCCAACATTAATGAGGACGGATGGAAATTTGTCAGCGCGGCAGCGATTATTTCCGTTATTTTTGCCTTAATTTGGTTTCCTTTGGGTTGTCTGTCTTTTGTTTTGACAATAGGGTGTTTTTATTGTTTTCGCGATGCACCGCGGGTTACTCCGGTTTTATCCGGTGCGGTGGTGGCGCCGGCCGACGGATGTATTGTTTCCATAAACAAAGAAAAAGGGCCGGATGCACTCGGTTTGCAAAGCAAAAACTTCACACGCATATCCATATACAGCAGTATGTTTGATCAACATATCAATCGTATTCCCATAAAATCAAAAGTTTACAAAACTTTTTATGATGCCGGCAAAAGCTTTACCGGAAACTTCAAAAAGGACAATATGGGCAACGAAAGAATGTTAATTTGCCTGCGCCACAGCGAGGGTAAGGAGATTGTTTTGCAACAAACGGCGGTTTTTTGCAATAAAAGAATCAAAGACAAGGTAAAATATGCTCAGGAGTTTAATGCCGGAGAACGTTTCGGCTTTATGCGTTTCGGCGGATATACCGATATTTTTCTGCCGGAAAAAACCGAACCGCAAGTTTGTGTGGGGCAAACCATGATTGCCGGCGAGACAATTATGGCGGATATAAAGTCAGACGCGCCTCGTATTGAAGGAGAAATAAGATAATGATAAAAAAATTAAAAACGGGAACAAAATCGGTTTTGCAAACAAAGACCGAAATAAAGAAAAAAGCTATCGGTAAACTCAAAGAAGTACCGTTCAGAAAAATGGCGCCGAATATTGTTACGCTGATGGCTTTGTGCGCCGGTATTACCACCATTCGTTTCGCTATTATGGGAAAATGGACTTATGCCATTTTGTGTATTTTCTTTGCCGGTATTTTTGATGGGTTGGACGGCCGCGTTGCCCGCAAATTGAAAGCATCATCAAAATTCGGGGCAGAGCTTGACTCCTTATCCGATTTTGTGAGTTTCGGCGTGGCTCCGGCAATTTTGATGTATCAATGGTCGCTTCATGACCTGCCGCATTGGGGTTGGATTCTCACCCTAGTTTTCTCGGCCGCGATGTCAATGCGTTTGGCCCGCTTCAACACCATGCTTGAAAACACTTCCGTTCCGGAATATTGGTCACACTATTTTGTGGGCGTGCCGGCACCGATGGCCGCGGCAATCGGGGTTATGCCGCTTTTGATTTGGTTTGATAACAAAGAGCTGGAATTTATTTTACGCAACCCGTATTTTTGCGGCTTTATAATGTTTTTGGTAGCCTTTTTAATGGTCAGCCGCATTCCGACGCTTTCGTTGAAAAAAACCAAAATCAGCAGCGACTGGTTTGTGCCTTTGATGGTTTTGTTCGCGTTGTTCGTCAGTTGTTTGATTACAAAACCGTGGTTAACTTTAGGCGTTTTCACGCTATGCTATGTTTTGACCATACCGCTGACGGTGATGCGTTTTATGAAAGAAAAACGAGCGGCGGAAAAAGCCGAATAAAATTAAGAAAGTTCCCTTTTTCAGGGAACTTTTTTTATGCTAAACCGCCGGTATGAAGGCAATAATTTTGGCTCTTAAGATTATAGTGCTTAAACACCTCGCAAGTTGCGCACAAACAGCCGTTTGCCTCCAAAATACAATCGCTTTTTTCATACGCGCAGAACATTTTTTCATAGTGCCCCGTATTATCAAAATTCTTCATCAGTTTAATAAAATTTTTCGGGGCATTTTTCATTTTGCAATGATTGGTATATGACGGGCATTTCATACATAAACACTTACTCAAATTTTCCAGATTTTTTTCAACTTTCATATTTTTTCTCCTCGGCAAACAGATATTACGCGCCGAGCTTTTTTCAAGTGGCAATCTTAAATTCGGTATTTTTTTATTTGATTATATGCGTTTAAATACACCGTTCTCAATCGGCGGAAGATATATTTTGAGCTCCGGAGTTTCTTCTACTTTATCAACACGACCGAACAGCGGTCCTTTATATAAATAGGCCTGCATTTTATTAATTTTTTCTTCTTCTCCCGACATCAAAACCAAAACATCGCCGTCGGGAAGATTGCAGGCATAACCGGAAATATCGCCGATGGAACGAGCCAAGCGGACGGCCCAAAAACGAAAGCCGACCCCTTGTACGCGACCGCTGATTTTTAAGCACCGTTCACTCAACTTTGCAAATACCTTTCTATTTCTTCCAAGTCTTCTTTTACCAACCGCCGCAAATTCAATGCCGCCACATCTTCGCCCCATTTTTGATTTTGATAAAACTCTTCCAAAAAAGAGGCATATAAAGCGTCGGCCGAGCTGATTTTTTGCTTTGCCAGCAACAACCCGAGCAACACCGATTTTGTTTTTGAAGCCGTTAAAAAACAGGCCGTAAGCTCCTTATCCGACATATTATTTAAGTGTCGCGCGAACTCTTGCGTCAAAGTAGCATCATCATCTAAATACAAGCCGGTTGTAGTTTTCACGTTCAATTTAAATACACTGTTCAGCTTATCCAAAAGCGGTTGCCAATGCTTTTTTTGAAAGGCTTGCAAATCCGGATTATCACTCCAAAAAAGTAATGTATCGGCCGGCAGAAAGCGGCAAAGGTCATTAATAACCTCCGTTCTTTTCGGTGCCATACTTTTTTGAAATTCGATGAGATTCATTATTTAAAAAGTCCTTTGAGTTGCTTGCCGATTTCTTTGATTTGTTTGCCGGCATCTTTAATTGTTTCTTTGGTATTGGTATATCCTTTGGATACAGCTCCGGTTGCCGATTTGTCTTCCGGAAAATAATCGGCATAAGTCGTACCTGCCAATGCCGTATGACAAGGTGCGCTGTCTGCCGAAAGAACCATATCGCCGACATTATATGCGCCGCCGGAAGCAAGAATACCTATAACATTTTTAGCTGTGGATGTTTGATTTATACCGAGCTTCGGGTTTTTAATCGTGCCGGTAATTTTAACCAGTCCGCCCAATACATTGGAAATGTTAACATCAGTAATCTTACCGGAAAACGGTTGTAAATCCAAATTGATTTTATCGTTTTGCATATTGACTTTACCGTCGGCAACCAAATAAAAATCATTGGCATCAACCGCAATACCTTTCGGAAATTTTACCACCCCGCTGGAAACATCGCCGCGCACCACCGCACATTTGAGTTTGGTATTTTTGTTGTTAACATTGATATTAATCATATTCAGCAACTGCACCAAAACATTACCCTGCAACTTTTCCAGGCTCTTTATTTGCAAAACCGATTTATCTACCAGAGCGATAATCTGCCCGTTCATATTGGCAAGATATTGGTCGGTATTGCTGCCTGAGGTGTTTATTTTTATCAAAAGATTAGACTTACCGCCTTCCTTAAATGAAACTTCGTTATCGGCAGTATTCAGCGGTTTATAAAGTTGTTGCAATATAATGTTTTTACCGCTGATATCCGTGGACATGGTTTTCTTGTCGGCGTTCAAACTTATATTGCCGCTGACGGTTCCGCCACCGGCCGTGATATTTTGAATAACCGCATTCAAAACACTCTTTTTAAGCGTGGCGTTTACTTTTACGTCGCTGAGTGACATATTGTTATTCAGTGTGAGTGTTTTCAGATTTGCGGATATATCGGCATTGGCCATTTTTAAATATTGATAGGGAATAACCGTATTAGCCATTAATTCCGAAGCTTCAGCCGAACCGATAAACCAATCTATGGCACCGAGCTTTTTATCGGTCGACTTTTTTACGTTGCTGTTCTTTTGAAAATCCATCAAATTAAAACCGTCGCCCTTGATATTGAGTTTTATATAAGGTAAAGCCTTCGGCGAGGTTATTTCCGCGCTACCGGAAATGGTGTTGTTTTTAAATACCGCATTCTTAACATTGGCTTTAAATACACCGTTCTTGACCGAGGCATCGCCCTTTACGTTGGTTAAAACGGTATTATTATCCACCACGATTTTTTTAACATCTATATCAATGTCGGCATTAACCATTTTCAAATAATCGTACGGAATTTTCGTGTTCGGAATATAGTCGGCGGCCGCAGCCGATTTAATAAACCATCCGCCGCCGAGAGCAGCCTGTTTTTGCCCGGTAAAGTCTTTAACGCTGATTTTTTCGCTGCCGACGCCGAGTTTTATATAAGGCACTTCGTTTTCCAAATTTGCATTGATATTGCCGGACAGTTTATTGCTTTTATAAGTCAATTCATATTTTCCGTCGGCTTTTATTTTTTCTTTCAGACCGTCAACGTTTCCGCTAAAATCCAGCGTATATCCCATCGCATTGATAACCGCATCAACATCAATCGTATTGAATGCGGAATCCTTTATTTTATTGATTGAAGATATTTTGCCGTTACCGGTAATATTGATATTTGCCACAACGGTATCAAAATCAAAACTTATCGGAGTATCGGAGCTTTCCATACCGGCATTCAAATGATTAATCAAAACGCTGTCTTTTTCGCCGTAAAAAATTTCCGTATTGCCGGTTTCAACCCTGTCGACCACGATTTCTTTATGCAAAAGCGGCATGATGGAAATTTGCACCAACGCATTTCCGATACGGGCCAGCTTTTTTTCTTCGCGATTTACTGTAACATCGTTTAACTCCAAACTCGGTTTTAAGGACACACCTATATCAATATCTCCGGCTATTTTTACATCCAAACCGGTATATTTATAAGCCATTTCTTCAATTTGCGGCTTATATTTATTTAAATCGGCAAACTTCAAAAATCCGATAGCTCCGCCGACTAAAATAATAGGAATTAAAACAATCACACAAATTATCCATATAAATTTTTTCATTTTTTAATCTCCAATCCGAAAAATTTGCAAGCTTCCGCAAAATGCTGCGGTAAGGCCGCTTTTATAATGGTTTTCTTGCCGTAAACCGCCGTTAAATCTATTTCATAAGCGTGCAAATAGAGTTTATCGGCAACTTCTTTCAGGCGCAATCTTTCCTTCCCGAAATATTTATCATCGCCCAAAATCGGCGTACCGATGCTTTCCAGATGCACCCTGATTTGATGGGTACGACCGGTCAGCGGTTTTGCTTCCACCAATGCGTACTTTTTACCGATATTATCCAACACCTTAATTTCCGTCAATGCTTTTTGACCGTCTTCAACAATCTGCATACGTTCGCCGACTTTTTCCAGCGCATAATTGATAACACCTTCGCGCGGTTCCGGACATCCGCGGACCAATGCCAAATAAGTTTTTTGCAGGCTGTGTTCGCGAAAAGCCTTGGTTAAAATATCGGCATATTGTCGGTTGCGTGCCAACAGCAATAATCCGCTGGTATCCTTATCAATACGATGCACCAGTTTCGGCCGCTCGTTATTTTCAAACATCAATGCGTCCAACAAGCCGTCAATATGCCGCGTGGTATTGGTTCCGCCCTGCACGGCAAGACCGGACGGCTTATTCAAAACAATGATGTTTTTATCCTTAAAAATAACCATGGAGCGGATATATTCAATATCTTTGGCGCTTAATTTTTTATCGTCGACCGCGGCTTTTTCATTATCAAGCGGCGGCAAACGTAATTCCTGTCCGGCCGCCAAACGGGTAGAGGTTTCGGCTTTTTTACCGTCTACTTTGATTTGTTTGGTGCGCAAGAGTTTTTGCAAGCGGCTCAAACTGAGTGCCGGATATTCGCGCAAAAACCAGCGATTCAGGCGGATTCCGTCATCTTCCGGCTTTATTTTTACAATACTGACACCGCCCATCTTAACGACCTCCTTTTTTCTTGGTATTTACAGTGCCGATTTTCAGCGGAATATTGCGTTTCAAACGTTTTCTTTCGGCTCTTTTATCGAATTTTTCCTGTTTTTTTCTATCAATAATTATCGGCATTTCCGGCGGAAATAAATCTTTTTTATCATATATCCGCACCTTAACCGGCTGAACATCGGTTATCACAAAACCCTCAAGCCGTTGTTTTTCGTATTCGGTCAAGCTTTTCTTTTGTTCTTTAGGAATATACACGCGCCATTCCACCCGTTTTTCGGCCAACATTTTCTGACGGCGTTCTTCCGACACGGTTTTGAAATAATCATATTCCAGAATTACCGCAAATACTTTATTATTCATTTCCGTCATCCGTATGTTTTTTCATCTGTTTTTGTTTTTCGGCGCGTAATTTATCAAAATATTCTATGCGTTTTTTGATTTCGCGCTCAAATCCGCGGTCTACCGGATAGTAAAATTTGCGCCGTGCCATCCCGTCCGGAAAATAATTTTGCCCCGAAAAACCGTCATCCAAATCCTGATCATAAATATAGCCGTCGTGATAACCCAGCTCTTTCATCAACTTGGTCGGGGCATTCAAAATATGTTTCGGCGGCATTAAAGAACCGGTTTGTTTGGCGGCATCAAAAACCTTATACATTGCCTTATATACCTCGGCCGATTTAGGTGCGGTTGCCAAATAGGCGGTAAGCTGCAAAATAGCCAAATCTCCCTCCGGAGATCCCAGACGTTCATAAGTTTCCGAACAAGCTACGGCCTGAGTTATGGCATTAGGGTCGGCAAGAGATACATCTTCTATCGAAAAACGCAACAAACGCCGCAAAATATAGCGCGGATCTTCGCCGGCAACCAGCATGCGCCCGACCCAATAAAGCGCCGCATCAACATCGGAGCCGCGTAAAGATTTATGTACGGCCGAAATCAGATTATAATGCCCATCGTTGCCTTTATCATAAATCGGCGCCCGTGAACGGATTATATTTATTATCTGGTCTTTATTAAAAATTTCGCCTTTTTGCGCATACGACCAGATGTTCTCGGCAATATTCAAAATATACCGCCCGTCGCCGTCGGCAACATTTTTTATAAATTCGCGCGCTTCGTCATCAATCGGCAATTTTTCGCCTTCTTCTTTTTCCGCCCGCTGCAATAATTCTTCAAAATTATCCGGCGTTAAACGATTAAGCACAAACACCTGACAACGCGAAAGCAACGCGGAATTAAGCTCAAATGACGGATTTTCGGTGGTGGCTCCGACCAAAATTACCGTGCCGTCTTCAACATAAGGTAAAAACCCGTCTTGCTGCGATTTATTGAATCTGTGAATTTCATCCACAAACAAAAGTGTGCCTTTTCCCTGACCGTTGCGACGTTCTTTGGCATACTGAAAAACTCTTTTCAAATCGGCCACACCGGAAAAAACCGCGGAAATTTGTTCAAAATAAAGATTGGTATATTCGGCAATCAACCGCGCAATCGTAGTTTTACCGCAACCGGGAGGACCCCATAAAATAAATGAAGTTATTTTGCCGGACTTAAGCATTCTGCCGATAGGAGCATCATCTCCCGTCAGATGATTTTGACCGACGACATCTTCCAGCTTGCGCGGGCGCAATCTGTCTGCCAAAGGACGTTTAACATCTCCGGAAAAAAGCGTATCTTCCATTGTTATCTTTCATTTCCTTTATTGGTATTAACAATTACAGGGGCTTCTTTATTTTTGTTGGTGCGTTCTTCCTGCCGCTTTTCCAGCACTTCACGCTTATATTGTTCAATGGATCTTCTCAGCTCTTCATTACTGCTTTCTTTAGGCTCTTTTACTTCTTTTTGTTCTCTTTTTTTATTATAATTTTCAATTATTTTTTCATCGGAATCCGGTCTTTTGAATTTATTTACCAGTTCTTTGCCTTTTTTAACGATGGTAGAAACATTTATACTGGCCTTGGTGGCATCAAAATCCAAACTTCCGTTGCCGCCGCGGAAAAGTTGTTCAAAATCAATTCCGTTCATTTTACTTTTTGCTTTTTTCTTTTTCGGCGCCATTAATTTTTTCATTTCTTCCATAGTCGGAACATGCCCGATTGCCTGTTCTATCTGCGCCGGAGAAATTATACATTCGCTTAAGTCAAGCTCATAAATATTTACGCCGAAAAAGTTACATCCGGTAAAATCAACGCCTCTTAAATTTACTTTACGCAGGTCAATTCTTTTCAAATCAAGCATGGTTAAATTCAAACGGCTCAGGTTTAATTTATGCGGATAATATGTCGCCAGATATTCCACCAGCTCCTGCAATTCTTCCAAAGATAGATTATCCAGATCGGCATCGAGTAAAATAGCGTCTTGCAAATCGGCATTTTTGAGCGTTACGCCGTGCATGTGAGCACCGGTAAAATTGGTTCCTATAAGTTTTGCACCGGTAAATACGGCACCGTCAAGCATGGCACCGCTTAAATCCGCACCGCTCAAATCGGCACCGGTAAAATTAACATTACGCAGATTGGCATCGGTTAATATTATTTCCTGCATATTACTGCCGGAAAAATCGGCACCTTCGAGATTTTCGCCGCTGAAATTACCGCCCTGAAGAATTCTGCCGGTAAATATCAGATTTTTATTAACTTCTTTTTCTTCCTGTTCTTCCGATAAATTGGCAATAGCACGCCACGAATCGCTGTTTTGCAACGATGTCTGTATTCTGTCTTTGTTTTTATGGTGCTTATTGCCGTAATCAGTCATTATTTAAATCTTTCTTTCAAACAACGACCTTATTTTATATTATATTTTTTTATTTGACAATTATTTATTTTTTATTTTTTATGCAAAAATATATTATAATTAAGCTCGGTATACTCATGCAAGCCGATACTATAAAAAATATTTTCCATCCTAAATAGGCCGCAACCATACCGCTGGTAGATGAAAATATATCGCGAGATGCACCCATTACCGACGACAAAAGCGCATACTGTGTTGCCGTATAAGACTTATTACAAAGTGACGATATATAAGCCACCAATGCGGTTGTAGCCAGGCCGGATACAAAATTTTCTACCGTTACCACTGTTATAAACAACGGCATATTGTGCCCGTATATGGCTTGCAAAGAAAACAACATTGTTGATAAACATTGCAATATACCGAAATATAATAAACCGTTTTTAAGGCCTATTTTATTTATGATTAAACCGCCGATAATACCGCCGCTGATAGCCGCAATCATACCGTAAAGTTTCATTACGTTGGCTATTTCTATTTTGGTAAATCCCATATCATCATAAAAAGGATTTATAACCGGATTAAAATAAGCATTACTCAAATGATAAGTAAAAATAAGCAACAAAATCCAACCCCAATTTTGGTTTTGAATAAAGTTTTTCAGCGGTTCCATTACCGAGGTATTGATAAATTCTTTTATACTTCTTTTTTGTTTTTTATAAATATATTCGACCGCTTCCGAAGTATATAAAATAGCCGCCAGACCTACAAAAACGCCGCAAGCCATAAACTTATAAGAAGTATTCCAATCAAATAAAGCGGCTAAATATAAAGCACCGGCACCGGAATAAATTAATCCCAAACGATATCCTAATACAAATATAGCAACACCGTTTGCCTGTTTATCGGGATTTTTTTCAAAACATTCAACACGATAAGCATCGAGAACTATATCTTGCGAGGCCGATAAAAAAGCGGTTATAAATGCCAAAAAAGCCATACAGCCGGCATTTTTTGCCGGGTCAATACAAGACATTATAAAAATTGCCGAAAACAGGCATATTTGAATAACCAAAGCCCACGACCGCCGCCGGCCCATTTTATATAAATAAGGAAGTTTGGTATTATCAATAAACGGCGACCACAGCCATTTTACCGAATACGGTATTTTAACCAAAGAATATCCGCCGATTAAAGCCAGAGCTATACCGGCTTGTTTCAACCATAATGTAAGAGTACCGAAAACCAATAAAAAAGGAAAACCGCTGGAAAAACCTAAGGCTAATAATACCAGCATTTGCTTGTTTATATAAACATCTTTTATTTTTTTTAAGTACTCGAG
>JAEEGL013951448.1_pt1 | contig 26847 bp, 15 predicted proteins | sample 9134231 | NCBI WGS metagenome assembly JAEEGL01 (sample SAMN16246548, study PRJNA631951) | gut metagenome | biome: gut microbiome; feature: rumen; material: fiber-attached | host: Bos | place: Iran: Karaj | collected 2018-10 | reverse complement strand
GTCACCGCATCCCACTCAGGCACTGGAGCTCTGACGTGTCCGCTCCCGCTCTCCGGCGTCAGCGCCGGCCTGATCGGTCATGCCCGCCCTGTCCTCGTCATGGCCGGCTCCGACCGGCCATCTCCTGCCTGCCGGGACGCTGTTCCCTCGCCCAGCCCGCGGAAACGGGCCCGTCCCGGTCGCTGGACGTCGCAACTCCTCCTTTTACGGCCCCGGCCTTCGGCCAGGCCCGTAACGTCGTCGAACACGCTCCGTCCTGCCGCCTCCGGCGTCACCGCTCCCTCCCCGGGCCCTCGCGCACTCCCGTTTCCGCCCATTCGCTCCGGAATCAGCGCCCCGCACCTCCGTCATGGCCGCCTTGCCCTCGTCATGGCCGGCCCCGACCGGCCATCTCTGCCGCCGGTCCATCACTTTTGCCCCATTTTGACGGCTCAACGGTCATTTTCGTCCGCCAATCCATCATTTTTGTCCATTATTGTCGGCTCGGCGGTCATTTTCTCCCGCCAGACCATCATTCTCGGCCATTTTTGCTGGCTTGACGGTCATTTTCTCCCGCCAAGCCATCATTTTTGCCCATTATTGTCGGCTCGGCGGTCATTTTCTTCCGCCAATCCATCATTTTTGTCCATTATTGACGGCCCGGCGGTCATTTTCTCCCGCCAAGCCATCATTTTTGCCCATTATTGTCGGCTCGGCGGTCATTTTCTCCCGCCAAGCCATCATTTTTGCCCATTATTGACGGCTCGGCGGTCATCTTCTTCCGCCAGGCCATCAATTAACGCCGTTTTTGTTGGCCCGACAGTCGTCATGGCCGACCTGATCGGCCATCTCAGCAGCCGGGGCGTTATGGGGGCATCTTTGTCGGCCTCGTTGCATGAAAACGTTTTTTGCGGTAAAAAACGTTTTTAAATCGGTATAAAAAACATCACGGGGCCCCTTGTAAGGCGATTTTTTGCAATTAGTGGTTTCATTTTGAATGAAACGGCTAATTGTTCGTTTCTTTGCACATGGAGAATATGAAAACAAAGCGGTCCTTGTACCGAAAAGCAAAGAAAGGGTATTATCACCTGTGTACGGATGGTTGGAAGGAGGGGAAACTATTCCATACGAACCATCAATTCGCTTATGGCATGACGGTGATGGGCCTCGCCACCCTGCTGTTGGAGATCAAGATATATGCCTTCACCTTAATGCCCAACCATATCCATATCCTCTTGAGTGGCAGTGGAGACCAATGTGTGAGGTTGTTCAGCTACCTGCGGCGTAAACTCGGCGACAGGCTCAAGGAGGACGGATGCCCACCGCTGCCTGAGAACTATGGATACCAACTGATTCCGGTAGAAGATGAGGAGCAGATGCGCGCCAACTACTTGTATCTGTTCCGGAATCCTTATGAGAAAGGATGGACGATTCCGGAAGGTTACCGGTGGGGCTCCTGCTGGCTTCATTATTCCATGTCCCCGTCTGTCATCCGGGGAGCGCGGGCCGACACTTTGACCGGCCGCGACCTCAAGCGGCTTACCCGCTCGGAACAGGCCATCCCCGGGCAGTGGGAGTTCCATCCGGAATTGGGCCTGCTGCCGATATCCTTTGTCGAGACCGCGCTCTTTACCAAGCTGTTCCCCTCGGTGAAGGTATATGCCACAAAACTGATTAAGGACTACGAGTCTTTTGTCCACGTGGCTTCCCGCCTGGGGGAAGACATCATCTGGTCCCAGGCGGAGTTGGCCGATATAGTGAGCATGCTCTGCACCCGGCATTTCCAGGGCCGGAGCGTGGACGCGTTGCGTGCCGATGAAAAAAGCCGCCTTGCAGGGTGGCTGCAAAGCGACTTTCATCTGTCGGCCGGACAAATAGCCCAGTGGGTGTGTATGCCGGAAAAGACCGTCCGGCAGTGGCTGGCCTCCAAAGAGGCTACCAGTCCTGCTTTTCGGCCTGGAGGTAGGCCTCGAGCTCTTCCGGCGTGCGGGCCGGCTGGCGATCCAGGCCGATAAGGCCCCGGCAATCCAGCGAGTAGTTCACACCCATGGCATCCAGGATGGCAAAGGTGTGCTCCAGTGACGCGTCAAAACGGGCGTAGTCCTTGCGGCCGGCGCTGCACCACTGGATTTCCGACAGGGCGGCCATCCGGGGCATGAGCATATACTCCAGGTGCTCGGGCGTGGCGATGTACTCGGTCCACATGTTGGCCTGAACGCCCAGGATATGGTCCTCCGTTCCCGGGGCCATGCCGTCAAACGGCTCATAGCCATAGACTTTCTCCAGCGGGAGGTGGCCGCCGATGCCGAAGGGCTCCTTGTCGCGCTCGCGGCTCTGGTAATAGTCGAAGTAGGCGTAGTCGGTGGGGGTCATCACCACGTCGAAGCCCAGGGAGGCCGCCTTGATGCCGCCCTTGGTTCCGCGCCAGCTCATCACCGTGGCGCCTTCAGACAGGTTCCCCTCCAGCACTTCGTCCCAGCCAATCACCTTGCGGCCATGGGCGTTGATGAACTGCTGCACGCGGTCGGTCACGTAATTCTGCAGGTAGTGCTTGGCCTCGGGGCCTTTCTTGATGCCCAGTTTCTTCATGCGGGCAGCGCACTTGGGGCAGCTGTCCCAGGGAGCCTGTTCGCGGCGGTTGAAGCATTCGTCGCCGCCGATATGGATGTATTCCGAAGGGAAGATGTCCATCACTTCCGAGAGCACGCCCTCCAGGAAGGTGAATACCTCGTCATTGCCGGCGCAGAGGATGTCTTTGGCCACCCCCCAGCGGGTCCAGACCTCATAGGGACCGCCGGTGCAACCCAGTTCTGGATAGGCCGCCAGGGCAGCCACCATGTGGCCGGGCAGGTCCACTTCCGGGATTACGGTGATGCCGCGGTCGGCAGCATAGGCCACAATCTCCTTCATTTCCTCCTGGGTATAGAAACCGCCGTAGCGGATGCCGTCATTGGAGTCCCAGTCCTTCTTGATCACGGTGCCGTTGCGCCAGGCGCCCACCTCGGTGAGCTTGGGATAGGCCTTGATCTCCATGCGCCAGCCCTGGTCTTCGGTCAGGTGCCAGTGGAAACGGTTCAGCTTATAGGCCGTCATCACGTCCAGGTAGCGCTTGGTCTCCTCGATGGAGAAGAAATGGCGGCAGGGATCCAGGTGCATGCCCCGGTAGGCGAAGCGCGGCTGGTCCAGGATGCTCACCTGAGGAAGGACCCAGTCGGCCTTGACCTTCTGGTTGCCGTAAATGGCGGCGGGCAGCATCTGTTTCAGTGTCTCGCAGGCATAGACAAAGCCATTGAGGGCCGATGCCTCGACGGTCACGCCGTCGGCCTTCACCTGAATGGCGTACTGCTCGGCGTCCAGGTTGGGGTTGAGGATGAAGTTGAATCCGTTGTCACCGCTGTGGAGGGCCTTGCCGGTGGCTGTCTCCAAGGCGCTGCGGAAGCGCCAGATGGCCCGTACAGATGCCGGATCGATGTTCTCGTCCACCTGGATGGCGGCGCCCGCTACGGGGAATACGCCTTCACCCACGGTGACGTCTTCGGGCATGGGGATAACATGGAAAGCCTGCGGCTGCGGCTTGGTACAGGCAACCGTAAGGGTTACCAGAGCGAGGAAAAGGGAGATGCGTTTCATTATGTATGGTTCAAGTTTGTCGCGAATTTACGCAAAAAATACCGTTCCTCAAAACACCCCGCTCCACAGTTGCAGCCCAGCCGACAAAAAGCGGCCAAAACGATGGCCCGGCTGCAGGCGACGACAGTTGAGCCGACAAAAAGCGGCCAAAATGACGGCTTGGCTGCAGGCAGCGACAGTTGAGCCGACAAAAATGGCCGAAAACGACGGCCCGGCTGCAGGAGATGCCCGGTCAAGCCGGGCATGACAGATGGCCCGGCGGCTGGCGGCGGCGGGGGTGTTATTCGCGGGTTTGGAGGTATTCGGCCAGGGCCAAGGAGTCGCGGGCTGGCTGGCGGTCGGGGCCTATGAGCCCGCGGCACACCAGGCTGTAGCGGACATCCATGGCGTCCAGTATGGCAAAAGTGTGCTCCAGGGAGGCGTCAAAGCGGGCGTAATCCTTGTTGACGCACCAGGCCACTTCGGCCGCGGCACACAGGCGCGGGAGCAACATGTATTCCAGATAGTCCGCAGTGGAAATGAATTCTGTCCACAAGTTGGCCTGGATACCCAGGATGTGTGCCGGAGCCCCTTCCGGCATATCTGTCAGGGGCTCGTAGTCGTACACTTTCTCCAGCGGCAGGTATTTGCCATAGGCCAGCGGTTCCTTGTCCTGCTCCTGACTCTGGTAGTAATCCAGATAAAGGTGGCTGTTGGGAGACATGATGACATCGAAGCCTTTCTCTACGGCCTGGATGCCGCCCTGGGTGCCCCGCCAGGACATGACCGTGGCTCCCGGAGCCAGTTTGCCCTGCAGGATCTCATCCCAGCCGATGAGCCGGCGGCCATGGCGGGCCAGATACTGCTGGATGCGGGCGGTGACGTAATTCTGCAGATAATGCCGGGCATCGTGGCCTGGCCGGATGCCCAGGGTCTTCATGCGGACTGCGCAGCGCGGGCATTTGTCCCAGGGGACCAGCCCTTTCCGCTGTTCGCGGTCGCCGAAGCACTCGTCGCCGCCGATGTGGATGTACTCCGAGGGGAAGATATCCATCACCTCCTGCAGTACACCTTCCATGAAGGCAAAGGCCTCTTCGTTGCCGGCGCAGAGGATATCCTGCGAGATGCCCCAGACCTGGCGCACCTCATAGGGGCCGCCTGTGCAGCCCAGCTCCGGATAGGAGGCCAGGGCGGCCACCGTGTGACCAGGCAGATCAATCTCCGGGACCACGGTAATGCCCCGGGCGGCGGCGTAGGCTACCACATCGCGCAATTCCTCCTGGGTGTAGAACCCTCCGTAGCGGACCCCGTCGGTGGAATTCCGGTCTTTGCCGATCTGCGTGCCATCCCGCCAGGCGCCCACCTCGGTGAGCCGGGGGTAGGCCTTGATCTCCATGCGCCAGCCCTGGTCTTCGGTAAGGTGCCAGTGGAAGCGGTTCAGTTTATAGGCCGCCATCACATCCAGCATCCGCTTCACTTCCTCCACGCTCCAGAAATAGCGTCCGGCATCCAGCAGGGCGCCCCGCCAGGCGAAACGCGGCCGGTCGTCCACATGCGCGCAGGGGAGTACCCAGTGAGCCTTGACCCGGGCTCCTCCGTAGATGGCGGCCGGCAGCATCTGTTTCAGGGTCTCGCAGGCATACACGAAACCGTTCAGGGCCGATGCCTCTACGCGCACGCCCTCCGGCCGGATCTCCACCACATACTGCTCCGGAGCAAGGGTGTCATTGTGGACAAAGCGGAAGCCTCCAGTCCCTTCCTTACAGGGCTTTCCGGAAGCCGTTTCCAGGGCGTCCACAAAACGCCGGACCGCATCCCGGGACACCGAGTCCATCAGCGTGTCCATACAATAAGCGGCGCCATCGGCGCGGAAGACACCCTCCGTGAGCGAGACTTCCGCAGGCATGGGAATGACATGGAAAGCCTGCGGCCGGGGACGGTCACAGGCAGAAATCAGCAGCAGAGTTGCTGTCAGGAGTTCAAGGATTCTATTCATACAGGGAGTCATGACAAGTCGTCCAACGCGTCCCGCAGTTGTTTCCCGGCCAGGGTGATATGCCGTTCCACGGTTTTTTCAGAAATGTCCAGCTGCCGGGCGATCTCCTTGTGGGGAAGACCGTACACGCGGCTCAGGATGAACACGTTGCGGCGCTGCTCCGGAAGCTTGTTCACCTGACTCCGGATAATGGACACTTCCACTTGTTCATCGGCCCGCTGGCCGTTTCCCGGCGCCTCCGAGAGCTTGTCCAGCGACTCGCAGGCCTTTTGGGTGCGCAGGTAGTTCAGTACCTCCCGCTTGGTGAGAACAAACAGGTAATTGTTCAGGGAGAGGGAGTCGTCCAGGCGGTCGCGGTAGCGCCAGACCTTCAGGAAAACATTCTGTACCAGGTCCTTGGCTACGGCAAGATCGTTTACAATATAATTTGCGAACCGGACAAACTTGGGATAATAGGTGTGGAATGCCTGTTCGTAGGCATCCATATCACCCCGTTTGAGGCCCCCTATCAGTTTTTGCTCGGTTAGCATGGCCTTAACGTAATCCTTTGGTTTTCAGGTAACTGTTTACCAGTTCAACAAAATCGGTCTGGATGAAGTCGGATTCGCTGGCAATGAAGGCGTCCAGCTTTTTGTAGTTGTTGTTGGCAACCTGGTTGTCGTAGTTCAGCAGGTTGGAATAGGACAGGAATCCCAGGGCCCGTACCTGCCGGCCGATTTCCGGATTCTTCCCTTCGCCGTAGAGGTCGTAGCCGTACTGGAAGAGCTTGGCACCGGGCAGGGCGCTGAAGCCGCCCACATCGGAAGCCTTGCTGATGTAGGGATGGACAGCAATGTTCACATTGGCATACTGATATTCCGTGGCCGTGGATACGCTGCCGCCCGTATAGACCATCACCTGACCTTCCATCCCGCACCTTTTCACTATCTTGCAGAGTTTGGACGGAGAGGCGTCCTTTACGTCCAGGTTGATGTAGATCCTGTCCTTGCAGGCCAGCAGGGCTTCTTCCAGCGTGGGCACCTTGATGGTGTTCCCGTTGGCGTCGTGGTACACCTTCCCGTTCTTCTGCATGTCAAACTGCATGAGTTCCTCATAAGTATAGGAACCCACTTTCCCTTTCCCGGTGGTGGAGGCGTCGATGGTCTCGTTGTGCATGAGCACCAGCACATTGTCTTTGGTGGGCCTCACGTCCAGTTCCACCATGTCGGCGCCGTACTTGATGGCCAGTTCGATACCCGCGATGGAATTGTCCGGCACGGCGTTCAGATAGCCATAATAGGTATTGGCCCGGTGTGCCACGATATAGATGTGGTCACGGGGCGTGCCGTCCTTCTGCTTCCCGATCTGGGTGTCGAACAGCTGCATCAGCGTGGGCCGGGGATCGTCCGGGACGACGACGTCCGGATTGTCGGGGCCGTCCGGGGTGGTACCGCCGCCGCCTTCTCCGCCCCTGCAGGAGACAAGGGCGGAGAAGACGACGAGCAGCGATAGGAATAAGCGCTTCATGGACAATTATTTCTGTCTGTTGGTGTGCTTGCGGTTCTGGCCCATCATGGGCCACTGGGATTTGGTGGAAGGTCCCGTGGTGTAGTCCACGGTGATGGCGGCCAGGCCGCCCAGCGAACGGGTGTCGTTGTCGGTGAACTGCACCAGGATCATGCCGTCGTCGCAGATGACGATACCGCTCCAGATCTTGGCCACATCCGTTTCCTTATAGGTTTCGGCGTAGCGGGGATCGTTTTTCACGATCTCGGCGATGTCTTTCTTCACCAGGGTCTCGAACTCGCCGTTGCCCTTGTACTTCACCACGTAGTAGTTGCCGGCTTCCGTGCCGAAGTGGATGTTGCCGTCCTGGTCGATAGCCGGGGCGCTGGTTACGTTCTCGCCGATGCCATAGTGGGCCACCATCGCGTTCCCCACGGGATCCACCAGGGCGATACCGCCGTCCTGCTGCCCCAGGGTGTACTTGAGCGGAGCGATGATGAGGTTGTCCTCCGTGACGGAGATGCCGCCCTGGTCCTGCTGGGCGCAGGCGTCGATCCGGGCGCTCACCACTTCTTCGCCGGTAGCGAAGTCCACACCATATACTTTTTCATAGGCGAACTTGCCGTCACCGTCCTTGATGGCCTGCATGCCCACGAGCAGGTCCTTCCCGTTCACGCTAATGGCCGCGAGGGTGGCCTGGTTGTTGCCCAGCGGCCAGCCGGCTTCAGCGCTGTAGCCGGCGCGCCAGGCCCAGGGCGTACCTTCCCCGGCCGCGTCCATGGCCGCGGTGGTGGCGCCGAAGACGCCGTAGGCGCCGCCGCACCAGCCCAGATACCGGGCGTCCTTGTTCACGATGATGCCGCCGCGGCAACCGCCGGCAGGACCGCCGCCGTTGGAATCCATGACATAGTTGACACGGCTGCCGTCGGCCTTGGAGATGGAGATAATGGTACCGGAGCTGCCTACATTGCCGATATAGACATGCTTGTCGCCGATACCCACGGAGGTTCCGCCGTTGATTGCGGCCGCCGGCGTATCGCCCTTGTTCCAGAACTTATCGTTGGAGAAACGCCATTTCTCGCTTCCGTCGGGCTTGAACGCCACCACGGTGGCGTCGCCGTTCTTGGTGCCGCCGCACATGTAGATGGTGCCGTCGCTGTCGATGGCGGGCGTGCCGTACACCTGGGAACCGCTCTGCGGGTTGCTCAGGAGGGGTTTCTCCCAAACCAGTTCGCCGTTTTTGGAGATCTTCAGGAACTTGTTCACGTCACGCGTCATGGTATAGATGCTACCATCGTCGGCGACGGCCGGGGTGGTGATGGAGGTGTATCCTTCCAGCAGCTTGTTCCAGAGGAGTTTCACCTCGCCGGTGGCAATGACGGGAGCGGGTTCTACTACCAGGTTCTTGGAGCGCTCCAGCGCCGTCCCTTTGGCGTCGGTCACGGTGAGCTTCACCGTGAAGGTGCCGTTCTCCTCAGGGGTCCAGGTGGCCGTCTGTGCGTTGAAAGTGACGGCATCGCCAACCTTCCAGGCATAGGTGTAGGGCGCAACGCCACCGCTCACCGTGGCGGCAAGGTTCACTTCGGCTCCTGCATAGCAGGGGTTGGGCTCGATGGTGAAATCCACCACCAGCGCGGGGATGTTTTCCTTTTGGCAGGCTGTCAGGGCCAGAGCAAGGGCCATGCAGGCAAACAAGCGTTTCTTCATAAGGCAAAGGTAATTATTATTGGTTATTCTTATTAATCTGTGTAACCCGGATTCTGCGGGTATTTGTCCTTTCCGGCAATGTCGCGTTCCTTCTGGGGAATGGGCCAGTAGAGGAGGAAGTCGCGGCCGTTCCAGCTGTCATAGAGGTCGGTGCGGCCGGTGCGCTTGATGTCAAACCATCGGCGGCCTTCGCCGAAGAACTCACGGTTGTTCTCGTCCAGCAGGAGGTCCTGCCACTGCTTGTCGGAGAGGGTGGCGGGGAGGCTCACCGAGTCGTAGCGCTTTCTCATGAATTCCTCCAGTACCTCTTTCCCGCCGGCCGTGCCCAGGGCTTCGGCCCGGATCAGGTAGGCGTCGGACAGGCGCAGCAGCACCATGGGGGAGTTGGCGGGCTTGGGATTCACCACGAACTGGTTCATGCCATTGCCTCCGTTGGGGAATTTGATGATGCGGGTATGGTCGGCCTCCGAGAAGGTGGCTGCCTTGCGGATATCACCGTTGTGGTAGGAATTGTCGGCGAACAGCCCGTTATAGAATTTCGGGGCGGGGGAATAGTTCCAGGAACCGTCCACGTCGTTCACCGGCTCGTACATGAGCTGGTAGCCGGAGCTGCGGATATTGGCCAGGGCAAAGACAATCTCCCTGGACGCTGTGCCGTAGATGAACATGTTGGCAAAACCTTCCGAGGTGCTTTCCAGCTCATATCGGCCGCTGGAAATGATCTCTCCGGCCAGGGTGGCCGCCTCCTGGTTCCCGCCTTTCCAAAGCAGCACGCGGGCCAGCAGCAGTTTGGCGGCGTCGCGGGAGGGATAGAAGAAGGCATTGCTTTCCGGGAGCTTTTCCATGGCACTGCGGCAGTCGGCGATGATCTGGCTCCAGATGGCCTCTTCGGGAGAGATGGGGACCACCTCCGAGTCGGGCGTTTTCAGGAGCGGAACGCCGCCGTAGCGGATAACCAGGTTGTAGTAGATCCAGGCGCGGAAGAAATAGGCGTTGCCGGCGGCCTCCAGCGAAAGGGCGTCGTCCCCTTGGGCCGATACCAGAAGCTGGTTCACGTCGTTGAGCGTGGTGAAGCAGTCCCGCCAGTCGGACAGGGCGATGGCCGATGCGGCGGCCTGTGTCTCGGCGTGCACGTCGGCTACGTCAAAGCCGGGGCCCGAGACGAAGTTCTCTGCCAGCCAGTCACCCCTGAGCCACAGGGCGCGGGTCAGGGATTCCATCCGGTAGCGCACGCCGTTGGTGAGTTTGCCCACATCGGCATCGTTGAGCATTTCTACCTTGATCTGGTTCTTGGGGGCAATTTCGTCCAGCATTTTACCGCAGCCGCACAGCAGGCCGGCCGCCAGGACGATACTTATGATTTTGCAAGTCTTTTTCATGACAGGTTCCTCCATCAGAATTTAAGGTCAAGTCCGAAGATGAACGAGCGCATCATGGGCTCGTAGCCAAAGTCGGTGGCATATTTGGCATGTGCCGGGCTTGCGTTCATGGACGCCTCCGGGTCGTAGCCCTCATATTTCGTGAAGGTGAAGGCGTTGTCCACCGTCCCGTAGATGCGCAGGCCGCCTATCTTTGCCTTTTCCAGCCACTTGCCGGGAAGGTTCCATGCCAGCGTGATGTTCTTGATGCGGAAATAGGAGGCGTCCTCCAGGTAGCGGGTAGAGGTGAGGATGTTATAGTCGCAGTTCCAGCCGGTGTGCAGGCCGGTGGCCGTGGGGCGCGGCATGGTATCGGAGGTCCCGGGGCCCCGCCAGAACTCGGTGGCGGCCTTCTTGCTCACATTGTGGTATTGCTTGTACTCCTTGCCGTTGTCGGCCGTGACTGTACCGGAGGAAAGCCCCAGGCTCTCGGTGCCTTCCTGTCCGCAGCCCTTCCAGGCGCTGAACACCTTGGCGCCCACGGAATACTGGCAGAAGACGTTCAGTTCCAGTCCCTTCCAGCTCATGGAGGAGGTGATGCCGCCAAAGTAGTCCGGGGTGGCCTTGCCACAGTAGAGGCGGTCGTTGTCGGAGATGTCCCCGTCGCCGTCCTTGTCATAGTACTTGATGTCGCCGGCGCGTACGCCCTTGCTGTACAGTTTGGCCGGGACCTCATCGTCGTACTGGTAGATGCCGTCCATCCGGAGCATGTACCAGGCGCTGACGGGCTTGCCCAGGATGAGGGCGTGCTTGTTGCCGCCATACAGCTGGCTGTCTTCCACCACGATGATCTCCGTATTGTCCAGCAGGCTGATGAGCCGGTTCCGGGACCAGGAGAAGTTGCCGGACAGGTCCCACTGGAAAGGCCCGTCGAGCAGGCGTCCGCCCAGGGTGGCCTCAATGCCGATATTGTCCATGGAACCGATGTTGGAGGAGCGGGTGGTGTAGCCCGTGGTGGCCACCACCGGGCAGGAGTAGAGCAGGCCGTCGGTGTAGGAATAGAACAGGTCCGTGCCCACATTCATCCGGCCGCCAAACAGTTCCATGTCCATGCCGAAGTCGTACTTGGTGCTCTTTTCCCAGCGCAGGTTCTGGGCCGTCTGGTTGATCTTCATGCCGGAGGCCCCGTTGTACGGGGTGCCGGCCCCCACCAGCGACATGGCGGCCCAGTTGCCAATCCCGTTCATGGAACCGGTCTGGCCGGCGCTCACGCGGAATTTGAGGTCGGTCACCACCGGGTTTTGCGGGAAGAACTTCTCGTTGGAAACCAGCCAGGCCAGGGAGCCGGCGGGAAAGAAGCCGAACCGGTTGTTCACGGGGAAACGGGACGACCCGTCGGCCCTGAAGGAGAGGTTCAGGATGTAGCGGTCGGCCCAGTTCAGGGCCAGGCGGGAGAAGTAGGATTCCAGGGCATAGGCATTGTAGCCGATGCTGCCGGGGTAGATGTTGGTGCCGGAGGTGATGAGGTTGAAACCGGAGGAGGGGAAGGCCTCGTTGGCATAGTTGTCGCTCCTGGCGCCGAAGGTCTCGTACTCATATTTCTCGAAGGAGTGGCCTGCCAGGGCCGAATACGTGAGCCGGTCCCATTTGTTGTCGTAGGAGACAATGTTGTCGAATACGTAGCGGAACGAGTTGTCCTTCTGCTCCGACAGGGCCGACCATCCATCCTTGTAACCGCGCTCCTCGTTCTTTTCGGTGAGTTTCTTGATGGTTTTGTCGTAGATGCTGTAACCGCTCACGGAAGAGGTGAACTTAAAGCCCTTGAAGGGTTTGAGCACCAGGGAGGCCGTGCCCTGCAGCTGATATTTGTCAATGTAGTAGTCTTCCTCGTGGATGATCATGAGGGGGTTGTGGCGGGCCAGGCCGTCGGCGCTCATCACGCGCCAGGACCCGTCTTCCTTGGTGGCGGTGTACCAGGGCTGCTCCTCACGGGCGGCGCGAAGGATCTTGAGCGAGCCGTCGGTCTCTTCCACCTTGTCGTAGCGGGCATAGGCGATGGAGGTGTTCACATTGAATTCCAGCCACCGGGTGATGTCGTGGGAAAACTTGGTGCGGGCCGTGTATTTCTGGAAATCTGTGGTGAGCAGGTACCCTTCCTCGCCCTCATAGCCGGCCGATACGAAAAATCGGGTGTTCTCGCTGCCGCCGCTCATGCTCACGTTTCCGCCCCGTTTGATGGCAATCTTGCGGGACACGGCGCCCATCCAGTCAAAATCCACATCGTTGTCGGGGATATAGAACTTCTCCAGCTGACGCGCCTGGGCGTTGTAGTTGTCAATGGCCGTCCCGATCACGTTGATGTATTCGGCCCGGTTGGCCATGGGGACGTCGTGGGCCACCATGGCGCCGCCGCCGTAGGCGCTGGCGCTGATCTTGGTGCTGCCCTTGTGACCGCTCTTGGTGGTAATGAGGATGACGCCGGAGTTGGCCCGGGAGCCGTAAATGGCGGTGGCCGATGCGTCTTTCAGCACCTCCATGCGTTCAATGTCGTTGGCGTTGAGGTTGGGGTAACTCTCGGCCGGGATGCCGTCCACGACGTAAAGCGGGGAGGAGTTGCCGGAGATGGAACTGACACCGCGGACAATCACGCGCGGCGCCTCGCCGGGGATGCCGGACGACGAGGAGATGCTGATGCCCGTCACGCGGCCCTGGAGGGCCTTGACGGGGTCGATATCGGCCCCCTTCTCGATCTCATCCATCCTTACGGAGGCGATGGAGGAACTCACCAGGCGCTTGGAGGCCGTGCCGTAGCCCACCACCACCACGGCGTCCAGGTTCTCGGTCTTGGTGCGCATCACTACGTTGACCCTGCTGCGGTCGGCCACCTCTTCGCGGACGGTGTGGAAACCTACGTAGGAGAACTCCAGGACGCCGCTTTTGGGCACTTCTATGGTGTAGTTGCCATCCAGGTCCGTGCTCACGGCACGCTGCGGATTGTCACCGGGGACGATGATGCAGCCGATAATGGGCTCCCCGGAGGCGTCCGACACGCGTCCGCTCACCAGATGGCGTGCGGCTTTTGGGGGTGCCTGGGATGCGGCGGCCGGCTTTTCGGCCTTGGATACCTGGATTTTCTTCCCATCCACGGTAAAGGAGACCTCCTGGCCGGAGAAAATCTGGCGCAGGACCTCTTCAATGGTCCCGTTCTTTACCTGCACGGAGACAATCTTGTCCATGTCAATCTGGCTGGTCTTCACTACCACGGAATAGCCGAACTCGCGTTGCAGGTACTCCACGGCCGTCTTGACAGGCACGTTGCGAAGGCGCATGGTGTACTTTTGCCCGTAGGCCGTGCCTGCCAGAATGAGGGACAGGATCAGCACGGCCACCGTCGTCACTAAGGTTTTTCTGAAAAGAAACATGGCTGCTGTTTATTTGAGCGAAAGGTGGTAGGTGTCCCCCTTCTTGTTAATGGTCATGTGGTCTTGCGTATTGAGCGCCTCCAGGATGGAGGGAAGATCCTCGTTGTTGATGAAGGAGGCAAAGAAACGTTCCTGGGCCAGGGCGTCGTCTTCTATGATGATCCTGGCGCCGAACTTGCGCTCCAGGCAGCGGCCGATATCCTCCATCTTGCGGTTAGCGAACTGCAGGCCGTCCCTCTTGGCGTTGGCGAGATAGGTGTCGGGGGAGAAACGCTTCTTGTCGATGCTTCCTGTTTCCCTTTCGTAGCGCACCATGTCGCCGGTTTTCATCTGGATGCTGTGAACGGCGTCTTCCCCGGCAATGCCCAGTTCTACGGAACCGTCCACCAGGGCCAGTTCACATTCGGCGTCGGCGGGGTAGGCCGAGAAATTGAATTCCGTGCCGAAGACTTTCACCGTAATATCCTCTGCATGGATGTGGAACGGGTGTTTTTCCATGTGGGTGATATCGGCATAGGCCTCGCCCTCCAGGTAGATTTCCCGCACTTCTCCCCGGAAGGCCGAGGGATAGAGGATGTGGCTCTCCGGCGCCAGGCGGATGAGCGAGCCGTCGGGCAGGGTCACGGTCTGGGTTTGTCCTGATTGGGTATAGACCTGGGTCCATTGAACCGGTTCGGCTTTCTTGAACAGCAGCACCGCCGCCGCTACCGCAATGGGAAGGAGCAGGATGGCCGCCACGCGTTCGGTGACACGGACAGCCTTGCGCCACCACGGGTTCTCTTTCCTCACCTGCGCCTTGAATCTATTGAATGCCTCCGAAGACAGGGCATAATCGTCGTCTCCCAGATCTGAAGCCAGCGCCTCCCAGGAGTTGTCCACCGTGTCATCCGAGGCGTGTTCCAGAAACCATTTTTGTAAATCGTCCATCATTATTTTCGCTTTTTCAATAGGAAGAACACAGAAAACTCCTTTTTCCCCCAACTTTTGCGTACCTTTGTTTCCGATGAACGGAAAACAAGCATCCCTCTGGCAGATATTCACGGTCTTTGCCAAGATCGGGGCCTTCACCATCGGCGGAGGCTATGCCATGATTCCGCTCATCCAGGCCGAGATGTCCCGTCGCGGCTGGATATCGGAGGACGAACTGCCGGACATCGTGGCCCTTTCCCAGAGCGCTCCGGGCGTGATGGCCGTGAACATCTCCATCTTCGCCGGGCACAAGCTCCGGGGGGTGAAGGGCAGCATCGCCGCCACCCTGGGCAGCATCCTGCCGTCCTTCCTGATCATCCTCGCCATCGCCATGTTCTTCTCGGCCTTCAAGGACAACCCGTGGGTGGAACGGGCCTTCAAGGGCATCCGGCCGGTGGTGGTTTCGCTCATCGCCGTCCCCATGGTGAATATGGCACGCAAGTCCTGCAAGACCTGGTGGGCCTGGCTCCTGGCCGTGGCGTCCCTGCTGCTGGTGGCCCTGCTGAACGTATCGCCCCTCTACATCATCCTCTGCGTGCTGGTGCTGGGGTTCGCTATTACTTATTATAAGGAGGGCCGATGGAAACGTTAGGACTCCTGCTCCAGCTGGCCTGGACCTTCTTTATCATAGGCGCCTTCACTTTCGGCGGCGGCTATGCCATGCTGTCCCTCATCCAGAACCAGGTGGTGGTGGAGCACGCCTGGATTTCGGAGGCTACGTTCACCGATATCGTGGCCGTCTCGCAGATGACGCCGGGGCCTATCGGCATCAACAGCGCAACCTATGTGGGGTACGACGTCGTTTTCGGGGCCACGGGCAGCCACCTGCTGGGTGTCTGCGGGTCCCTTACGGCCACGCTGGCGCTCATGCTGCCGTCCTTTGTCATCATGCTGCTCATCGTGCGCTTCTACCTGAAGTTCCGCTCCAGCAGGCTCTATGCCGGCACCATGGACTGGCTCAAGCCCTGCGTGGTGGGCCTTATCGGCGCAGCGGCCGTGATCCTGATTCTTAAAGTCTCCTGGACGGGCGGCGTCCCTTCGTTCTCCGTGGTGCAGGAAAACTTCCCCGACTGGAAAAGCTGGCTGCTCCTGGCCGGCGCCTTCGCCGCCTCCTATTGGGGCAAGGTCAATCCCATCCGCCTCATCCTCGCCGGCGCCCTCCTGGGCCTGCTGCTCTACTGAACCCGGCTGGCCGATAATTCGCCGATAATCAGCTATTTACCACACAAGGGGTGCACTTGTAGGTGCACCCATGTTTGCATATTGTGTTCATTCATAAGCATTTACGTGCCAGGTGATGTGAAGGGCCGATTCCCATTGGGGGATAAATCGGAGCGGTGTGTTCTCCATATATGAATAGCCTCATAATCAACTAAATCTACCATGAAGAAGACGATAAAAGCCTTGTTGGTGCTGGCGGTGGCCGCGCTGGCGGGTTGTCAGAAAGAAGCGCCCGGATCGGGCGAGCCCATCGCCGTTACCGTGCTTGCTTCCACCCCCACGGATGCCGTCCCGGTGAAAACCTGTCTGGGGAAATACAACGGGCACGACAACACCGTCCTCTGGGGTAAGGGCGAGCAGATGCAACTGGCCATCACGGCCGGCGGTGCCACTGTCTTTGCCGCGTCGGAGCCTACCGATGCCTTCAATGCCATGCCCGAGGCCGAGTTTTCCTTTACCATCGCACCGGCCTCGGCCCCGTCCTACCTCTATCAGGGCATCTATCCTGCTTCGGCCGTGGTGGCGGAGGGCAATGCCGATCCCGCTGCCTACAAAGTTATGCTGCCTGCCGAGCAGCATGCATCGGCCGGGCAATACGACCCGTCGGCCTTTATCATGGTGGCGCAGCCTGCGACCTTCAACGGTAGGGAGACCTCCTGGCAGGCCGCTTTCCGCCGGGCAGTGGCGCTGAACAGAATGACCCTGCAGGGTTTCCCCACCGAGAAAGCGGTGAGCCGCGTGGATATCACGGCTTCGGAGGGTATAAACCTTTCCGGGGGCCGGTCAATGAACCTTTCCACCGGCGAGAGCGGGACGGTCTATGCCGGAAACCCCGGCGTGGGGGTACAATTCGAGGAACCTCTCTCTACGCTGGACAAGCACATATGGTTCACTTCCTGGGGCGTTGAGATGGGTGCCGGAAAGACCCTTACCGTCACGGTTTATACAACCGACCAGTGCGCCTACACCAAGGTCATCGAACTCTCGGCCGAGCATCCCATAAACCTGCTGGAGGGCAGCCTCAACAACTTCAAGGTGGACATGGCAGGCATCGAGCCGGAAATGTCCTTCTTCAGCGGCGGCAACGGATCGGCAGCCAATCCCTGGCGCATTTCCACGGTGGCCGACCTGGAAGAACTGTCCGGATATGTGGCCGGCATGGACCCGGAAAACATGCACTTCCGCACCGACCATTACCGGCAGACGGCCGACATCGACTTCGCAGGCGGGACCCATAACAGTATCGGAAACAGCAATGCGCAGGCGCCTTATTCCTTCTTCCAGGGGACATATGAGGGGAATGGTCACAAGATTAAGAATCTGGTCATCTCCAACCCCCAGTCCAAGAAGGCAGTGGGTTTCTTTGGCTATCTGGATGGCGCTGCCCATATTGACGGCCTATGTCTGGAGAATGTTACTGTTAATTCCACCACCTGGAACAACGGCGCCATTGCCGGTTGTGTGCAGTCTCCTTCCTCGGTCTTGATTGAAAACTGCCACGTGACCGGAGCCTCCATCACCGGTAGTGACGAGAGCAACGGCGGCCTGGTGGGGAAACTCATGGACGGGAATATCCGCCATTGCTCTTTCCAGGGCAGTGTTACTGCCACCAGCAGTGCCAAACAGCGTTGCGGCGGCATCGTGGGCTATTCCTATGGCGCGTCCTGCGACATCGAGGACTGCCATCTGCTGCCCGGCAGCACCGTCAGCGGGGCTGGCGAGCGTGTGGGTGGCATTGTGGGAGAGCACACCGGTGGCCGGATTCTGTCCTGCAGCGTGACCGGTTCGGGCACCACGGTCTTCGGCGGTACCAGGATGGTGGGCGGTATCGTAGGTTACGAGACCAACAACAGCAATGTCCGCCGCATTGAGGCCTGCACCGTCAACTGTAAGGAGGTCAGGGCCAACAGAGGTATCGTGGGCGGTGTCATCGGCGATATCGAATGTCCGTCCTTCATTGACAGGTGTGTCGCTTCCTGTGATGTAATCAATGACACGGACGGCAACGACGGCAGTGACAACGGCGCCGTGGGCGGTATCATCGGCCAGATTTACGACAACGCCAAGAACATGGTCATCGCCAACTGCTGTTATGCCGGTGGCGTCATTTCCAATACGGCCAGTGTTAAAGGCAATGTGGGCGGCATAGTGGGCAATGCCAATGTGAAGGTGATGAACTATGTGACCATCTTCAACTGCTGCACCATGCCTGCGCAGGTAATCAGCGGCACCGGCAACCAGAACCTGGCCGGCATTGCCGGATTTGCCTCTGATGTGATTATCCGTAACTGCTACTCGGCTACGCCATATACGGCCTATACCTTCGACGGGGCGGTCATTAATCCCGCCTCCAATCAGTCCAACGGCTGCCTTTACGGATGGCTGCGCGGCGGTAACGAAGCGCAAAACGCCAATTTGCTTGCCGGTATAGTGCAGGATGGTTACTGGATCAGCGGATTCAAGGCCGGCCGTTCCAGCGGCGCCTGGGTCTATCAGAAGACGGAGCAGGAACTCACCGACGCCCAGATGCGGGGCACCGGTGCCGTCATCCGTCCTTCCACGGGAGAATCGTTTGAAAATTTCCTGGCGGCCCTGAATGCCGATGCCCGGGAGTGGAACGCCAATCCGCCCCAGGCCGTGCAGGCCGCGGGCTGGATCATGGGCCCGGACGGATACCCGCTGCCGCAGGGAGAACCGGTTACGGACGAAAGCGTGAAAAAGAAAGTTTCCATCCTGGGAGACTCCATCTCCACCTATCAGGGTTTCACGCCCTATCCCAACAATTACCAGTATCCGAAGGCCGCTTATACCGACTTCACCAGCGTGTCGCAGACCTGGTGGCATCAAATCATCTATGACAAGATGACGGATGCCAAGTTGGAGGTGAACTCCTCTTACACAGGTACTTGTGTTCAGGAGACGACAGACAGGGGCCATCCGGGCTACGGATTCCTGCACCGCTATGTGGAACTGGGCGACCCGGATGTGATCCTGGTGAACGGCGGCACCAACGATGCCTGGAGTTACCATCTGCCGGTGGGTACGCTGGATTTTTCCAAAGCCACCGACCAGCTGGATGAATTCCAGTTTGCCCAGGCCTATGACAAACTGATCCGTCTGCTCAAGCTTACCTATCCGAATGCGCAGATCGCCTGCATCATCGGCGACTGCGTGATGGATGCCCAATATACCTCTTATGCCCAGGTAATCCGCGACGTGTGCGACCACTATGAACTACCCTATGCGGAGGTGGTCTTTGCCAACCGTGCCGCCGTCACCTATGACAACGTCCACCCCAATGTGGAGGGCATGCAGGAGATGGCCGACAAGATATGGAACGCGATCGGTGCGGCCCTGGAGCCCGGTTCGCAGGAGATTCCCCAGCTGGATGCCCGCGTGGTGAACGTGGAGAGTCCCCGGATGAAGGTGTACCTGCCCGCTACCGGCGGAACCACCCACGGTCTTGTCATCGCCTGCCCGGGCGGCGGTTATTCCTCCATCCCGGGGGCCGATGGTTATGAGGGCGCTTTCTATAAGGACCTCTTCAACGAGGCCGGTTATGCCCTGGCCGTCCTCTATTACACGCTTCCGGGCGGGGATTACACCAAGCCTATGGGCGACATGGAGGCGGCGCTCCGCCTGGTGCGCCGCAAGGCCGCCCAATGGTATGTGGATCCGGACAAGGTGGGCGTGATGGGCTTCTCGGCCGGCGGACATCTGGCCTCCTGGGCCGCCACGCACCTGTCCGGCAGCGCCCGGGCCGATTTCCAGGTGCTCTTCTATCCGGTCATCACCATGGGCAACGGCACACACGCCGGATCCCGTACCCAATTACTGGGAAACAATCCTACGGAAGCGCAGATTGCCCTTTTCAGCAACGAGCAGCATGTGTCGGCCGCCACGCCGCGGGCCTTCCTGGCTTATGCGCAAGATGACGGTACGGTACCTCCGGCCTATAATGGCGCTGTTTATTACGACGCCCTGGTGACAGCCGGAGTCCCCGTCGAACGTAAGGTTTACAGCGGCAGCCGCCATGGCTGGCACTGGGGATCATTTTCCTTTGACGGAACAGCAGTGAGCGACGGAACCAAGTACGAACACTTGGACGAAGCCAAAGCCGCCCTTTCGGCCTGGCTCAAAACATTCTGATTGTAAAATATTATAACTGTGAACTTTATGAATCGGCAGCCTTATTTCGCTCCTGAGACCCTGATAATGGTGCTGGGCATGCAGGAAACCATTCTGATTACCTCCGGTGCAGACGCGTTCCATGAAGGTGGAGGCGGCTTTTACGGGAGCGGCGATATCAATGACATAGATTATCTTTTCTAGCTGCACCTGCCTATGAAAAAGCGTATCGTTCCATGGGTGGCACTCGTGGCGGCCCTGACGGCCTGCCAGAAGGAAAACGACTTCCAGCGCGTTTCGGACCGCGCTGCCATCACCGTTACGGTGCGGGCGTCGGCCCAGGAGCTGCCGGTGGTGAAAACCTATCTGGACACGTATGAGGACCAGGAAAACGTGGTTCTTTGGGGACTCGGGGAGCAGATGCAACTGGCCGTCACTTCCGGCGGCAGTACCGTTTTCGCAGTTTCAGAGAAAACCGACGACTACGACGGCGCGCCGGAGGCCGAATTCTCTTTCAGCATCCTTCCGGCGTCGGCCTCGTCCTACCGCTACCAGGGCATCTACCCGGCCTCGGCCGTCGAGGCGGCCGACAATTCCGATCCCGCCCGTTACCGGGTGACCCTGCCCGCCGTGCAGCATGCCGATGCCGGGCGCTACGATCCTTCGGCCTATATCCTGGTGGCCCGGCCCACGGACTTTGACAGTCCGGCCACGGCGTGGACGGCAGCGTTCCGCCGCGCCACGGCGCTGAACAAAATGACCCTGAAGGGCCTTCCTTCCGGGAAATCGTTCACCCGCGTGGAAATCGTGGCCCCGGCCGGAACCTATCTCTCCGGCAGCCGGGAAATGAACCTTTCCACCGGTGAAAGCGGGGAACTCTGTGCCGGCAGCCGCTCGGTGGACGTAGTCTATGACTCCGCACTCCCCGGCGGCGCGGACCTCGATGTCTGGTTCACCTCCTGGGAGGCGGAAATCGGGGTGGGGGAGACCCTTACCGTCATGGCCTATACGGCCGACAAGCTGGCCTATATCAAACCCGTCGTGATTCCTTCCGGGCATGTCATCCGTCTGCAGGAGGGCTGCCTCAATACGTTCAAAGTGAGTATGGCGGGCATCGCCGGCGAGCCGTATTACTTCAGCGGCGGCCGGGGCACGGCCGACAGCCCCTGGCGCATCGCGGCGGCGGCCGACCTGACCGAACTGGCAACCAAAGTTAACGCCGGAACAGGAACGTTTGCCACTGACAGTTATCGTCAGACGGCCGATATTGACTTCGCCGGCGGTGTCCTGCAGGCTATCGGCAATACCAATAGCAGTCCTGTGCGTTTCTTCCAGGGCAGCTACGACGGCGCCGGCTTCAAGGTGTTGAATGCCAGTATTGACAATGAGGTGACGGGGAAAGCCGTGGGTTTCTTCGGTTATCTTGCCGGCAGCGCCCATATCAGCGGAATATGTCTGGTAAATCCCAAGGTGCAGGCGCATGATACCTATAATGTAGGCTCGCTGGCGGGCAACATCGAGGGCTCTTCTACCGTTGTGGTGGAGAACTGTACGGTGAGCGGCGCCACGGTGAGCGTGCAGAAGGCGTCTTCCACCAGCGGCTGGCACGTGGGCGGTATCGCCGGCCAGCAGATGTCCGGCACCATCCGTAACTGCAGTTTCAGCGGTACGGTGCGCTCCATCACCAACAACAAGGCCGGCGGCATCGTGGGACACATGAGCGGCGGCAGCATCATCGGCTGCCGGGTAACCGGCGCCGCTACGCTTGTCGAGGTGGCGAATGATTATGCCGGCGGTATCGTGGCCCTGGCCGACGGTACAACAGGCACGAAACTCATTGAGCATTGCGTGGTGAATATCGGCAGTATTTCTGCCACCAAAGGGTATGTAGGCGGTATCGTTGGCCAGTGGGGAGCCGGAGAGGGCATCATCAACCGCTGCACTGTCATGGCCGATATCACCAATAACAGCGCCGGGAGCGGCAATTACGGCAACCTGGGGGGTATCGTCGGCTATGTGGCGAACGGCTCCTATACCATGGTGATCGCCAACTGCTGCTATGCCGGCGGTGAACTCTGCAATTATAATGGGAAAGGCGGCTCCGTGGCCGGTATCATGGGCGGAGGAAACTCCAGCGACTTGAACCAGAAGTTTTTGGTGAACTGTTGCTCCTTCCCGTCCAAAATCCTGAGCGGAAGCGACACCCGGAACCTGGGCGGCATAGCCGGCTGGTTGAAGAACTGGACCATCCGCAACTGCTATTGTCCCGCGCCCCATACCTCTTTCTGGTTCAACAGCGCCCAGATCGCTTCCAATGAGTCCAGTTGCGGCAGTCTCTGGGGGTGGTACTCCTCCACCGGCCAGGTGCTGGATTCCTACTACCTGTCCGCTTTTCAGGAAGGGAAGGGGACGGCGTCCCCGAAGAAGACCCAGGCCCTCACCGACTCCCAGATGCGTGGCGACGGCACCGTCACCCGTCCTTCCACGGGCGTGTCCCATGCCAACTTCATCGAGGCTCTGAATGCCGATGCGGCCGCCTGGAACGAGGCTCCGGTACTGGATGTATATGCCCAGACCTGGGAACAGTACGAGAATGGATACCCGGCACCCAAGGGTACCTCCAACGCCGTTTACGGCGGGGAGGAACCGGTCTCGGGAATGAATCTGCTGAACCTGTGCAACGACAAGATTGCCGAATATGGCCATGCGGAGGTTCCTGCCAGCCATGTCTACATCTGCGCCCACCGCGGCCTTACGTATTGGGCCCGGCAGAACAATTATCCAGAAAACTGCGTCCCGACCATCGAGAAGGCCATTGAATTGGGCGCGGACATGGTGGAGATCGACGTCCGTACCACCGCCGACGGTCGCCTGGTGCTGTTGCACGACGAATCCATCAAGCCTGTGACCAATTGCAGTCTGAGCGGGGCCGGAAATACCTATGTACAGAACCTGTCGCTGGCCACGGTGCAGTCGTACAACATGCGCGCCCGGGGAAAGTCCACCTATCCCAAGGTGGATGGACAGTACATCCACATCCCTACGCTGGAGCAGGTCCTGGCAGTCTGCAAGGACAGGATCTACGTGACCATCCACATCAAGGATGCCGATATGGACAAGGTCATCGAAGCCATACGGAGCACCGGTACGGTGAGCCAGGTGTGCATTTTCGGCGCGTCGGATAAAAAGGCCTATGTGGCCCGGGCGCTGGAGGTGATCGGCAGTCCGCTGGCTATCCAGCCCTGGCTGGACCAACCGTCCGATGTTACCACCTACCAGCCCAGCTATTTCGGTTGTTGCAAGCTCTTCCAGTTTGATTCTCACAATTATTATGAGCATCCCGACGAGGTTTTTGGAAAACAGGTCCACGCCTACGGCGCCCTCTCTTTTTCCAATGCCCTGAACGAGGATTCCGACGCCTGTGCCGATTACGAGAGCCAGATGACAGCCTGGTATGCCAACCAGAACGGCTCCTGCACGGCCCTGGATCGTTTCATTGCGTCGGGGGCCGACTTCATCCAGCTGAATTTCTTCGAGATAGCCGATGCCTACTTCCGGAAGAGGGGACTTCGTTAATCCGGATAAAAGTAGTATATTTGGAAAAACATCCGATGACTATCTATGAAAAGAATCCTTGCAGCTGTCCTTGTCCTTGTGAGTATCGGCCTGTCGGCCAAAAACCTGGAACCTTGGCAGGATCCGGAAGTGTTTGAGCAGAACCGCCTGCCCATGCGGGCCAGTTTCACCACGCACCAGCAGCAGACGCAGTCTCTCAACGGGCGGTGGCGTTTCCACTGGAGCGAGACCGTGGCCTCCCGCCTGCAGGGCTTCGAAGCAGTGAATTACGACGACTCCCGCTGGGCCGAAATGCCCGTCCCGGGCCTCTGGGAACTCAATGGCTACGGGGATCCGGTCTATGTGAACATTGGCTATGCCTGGAAGGGACAGTATGACAACAATCCGCCCCTGGTGCCGGAAAAGGGGAATCATGTGGGCCAGTACCGCAAGGTTTTCGAGGTTCCGGGCAGCTGGACCGGGAAACAGATAGGGCTGTGTATCGGCAGCGCCACGTCCAACGTGCGCGTCTGGGTGAACGGGCAGCCCGTGGGTTACAGCGAAGACAGCAAGCTGGAAGCCCGTTTTGACATTACCCGGCTGGTGCATCCCGGACTCAATGTCCTGGCCCTGGAAATCTTCCGCTGGTGCGACGGCTCCTACCTGGAAGACCAGGATTTCTGGCGCCTGAGCGGTATCGCCCGCGGCGTGTATGTCTATACCCGGGAGAAAGAACAGATTGAGGATGTGCATGTGAAGGGCTCCATGGACGGAACCCTCACCCTGGAAGCTTCGCTGAGCAAGGGCATCCATACCGTAAATATCCAGGTGGCCGATGCCCAGGGAAAGCTCGTGTACGAGGCCCGCAGTCTCAAGCCCCGGAAGGGGGCCCTGACGCTGGAGGCGCAGTGCCCCGTGACGCCGGCGCAGCGCTGGTCGGCCGAGAATCCCTACCTCTATACCCTCCGGGTGGAGGCCTGCACCCGCAAAGGCGTGGCCGAGAGCACGACGATTCCCTTCGGCTTCCGCAGCGTGGAGATCCGGAATGCCCAGCTCCTGGTGAACGGTCAGCCCGTCCTCATCAAGGGCGTGAATCGGCACGAGCTGGATCCCTACAAGGGCTACGTACTGTCGGAGGCCGATATGCTGCGGGATATCCGCCTCATGAAAGAGTTGAACATCAACGCAGTACGTACCTGCCATTATCCCGACGACCCCCGCTGGCTGGCGCTTTGTGACCAGTATGGCCTTTACGTGGTGGACGAGGGTAACATCGAGAGCCACGGCATGAGTTTCGAGGACGGCCAGACCCTGGCCCAGGATGCGCGTTACCGGGCGGCCCACCTGATCCGCGACCAGCGCATGGTCCAGCGGGACTTCAACCACCCCAGTGTCATTGTCTGGAGCCTGGGCAACGAGTCTGGTGCCGGTCCCAATTTCGTGGACTGCTATCAATGGATCAAATCCTACGATTCCAGCCGGCCCGTCCAGTATGAAGGCTGCCTGCGCACCCGGCATCCGGAATACGATGTCACGGAGATTGTCTGCCCCATGTACTGGAGCCCGGAAAAGAGCGAGAAATACCTGCTGGGGGACGGCGCCCGGCCGCTCATCCAGTGCGAATATGCCCACGCCATGGGGAACTCCATGGGCTCATTCAGCGACTATTGGGACCTGGTGCGCAAGTATCCGTCCTACCAGGGCGGCTTTATCTGGGATTTTGCCGACCAAGCCTTCTTCAAGGCCCCCGACTGGGTCTTCGGCGGCGACTATAACAGCGCCGACCCGTCCGACGGTTCCTTCAACTGCAACGGCGTGGTGGCCAGCGACCGCAGCTGGCACCCGCATGCCCGCGAGGTCTTCTATCAGTACCGCGACATCCTCACCAGCGGCACGCCCGATGCGCTCCAGGTGCATAACGAATATTTCTTCCGCGACCTCTCCGACGTCCGCCTGGTCTGGACCGTGGAGGTGGACGGGGCCGGCGTCCTGTCCGGCAGCGTAGATGAGCTGAACGCCGGACCGCAGGAGACGGCGGTGGTGGATCTGGGGATTGACCTGCCTGCGCTCCTGCGCCGCTCCGGTACCGTGGTGCTCAATCTCCACTATTATCTGAAGAAAGCGCGTCCGCTCCAGCCGGCCGGCAGCGAAATCGCCTACGACCAGCTGCTCCTGCGGGACAGCCGTCCGGTGCTCCTGGAATATGCCGAGGGCCGCATGGGTTATGCCGAAGTGGCCCGCCTCCTGGTGTTCAGCGGCACGGTATCGGCCGACGGTACGGCCGGGGAGCGCCATACCGTCTGGACAGCCACCTTCGACAAATCGGCCGGGGCGCTCATTTCCTATACGCTCAACCGCCAGGAACTGCTCTCCGGCCCCGTGATGCCCTGCTTCAACCGGGCACCGGTAGAGAATGACCTGGGCGCTGGCCTTCCGGCCGCCATGCAGCTGTGGCGCAAGCCTTCCTTCCAGGTGGAAAGCTTCCAGGTGACGCCCCAGGACAATACCTGCCTGGTGGAGGTGGCCTTTGCTCCGCTGGGTGACAAGGCGCGTGTGCGGGTGCTCTACCAGGTATATCCCGACGGCACCCTGAGCGTGGTGGAATCCCTGGAGGACGCCGGCGGCCTGGATACGGCGCCGGATCTGTTCCGCTTCGGCATGCGTTTCAGCATGCCCGAACGCTACGGCGTGGTGGATTTCTTCGGCCTGGGGCCCTGGGAGAATTACATCGACCGCTGCAGCGCCGCCCTCCTGGGCCACTACCGGCAAAAAGTGGCCGACCAGTACCACAAGGGCTATGTCCGCACGCAAGAGTCCGGAACCCATACGGGCCTTCGCTTCTTCCGCATCCTGGATGACGGCGGAAATGGCCTGGAAGTGGCTTCGCCGGTGGATTTCAGCGCATCGGCCCTGCCTTACAGCCTGGAAGACCTGGATGTGTCGGCCCCGGAAGGGGATAGCGCCGGGAAGAACCGGAACGGGCAGCATGGCGTGGCCCGGCATCCGTCGGCGCTGCGTCTTTCGCACAAAACCTTCGTGCATGTGGATGCCGTGCAGATGGGTGTGGGCGGCGTCAATTCCTGGGGCGCCCGGCCGCTGGAGCAGTATCTGGTCCATGCCCAGCCCCGTGAGTTCCGCTTTGTCCTGACACCGGTGCTGAATCTCTAACTTTTTCGCAAAAAAACGCGAAAAAAATTTGTGGGGTAAAAAATAATTGCTACCTTTGCAGTCCCGTTTGATGAAAACGGGATTTTTTACGGCTCATTGACAATATTGAAAGACTAAAAGTACAAGCAAGTACCGAGAAAAAGTGTAACACTTTTTTACTTTAAACGAGCGTCAGTTTCTTTCGAGAAACAGCGTCAGGAACAAGCTAAGCATTATAAAAAATATACAATGAAGAGTTTGATCCTGGCTC
>JAEEGL013071458.1_pt1 | contig 26848 bp, 23 predicted proteins | sample 9134231 | NCBI WGS metagenome assembly JAEEGL01 (sample SAMN16246548, study PRJNA631951) | gut metagenome | biome: gut microbiome; feature: rumen; material: fiber-attached | host: Bos | place: Iran: Karaj | collected 2018-10 | reverse complement strand
ATAGAATATTTGTTTTATATGTATTATATTTATAATATCTTATATTTCTTTAATATTGCAATTATTCTAAATATTTTGTATAATTTATGTATCTGTTATATGTTATATATAGAATCATAATTGACTAAGATCTGGCGCCTCTGGACCTAAAAGGCATCATGCCCAAACTATTTTCTTAAAGGGCGCTTTGCCAAGGCCTTAACCCAGAGGATATTTATGCGCTTGTTAAAATACATCAATAAACGTTGTTGAATTAATTAAAACCCATATCGTTGCGTTATTACTTCTCCATATAATGCAGAAGCAAATGTCTGATGATAATTACTCGTTTTATAAATAGTTTATCATTTTTTAATATATCATTTAGATGCAAGGGAACAGAAGATATATGTTTCTTTAAGAACCACTGTTCATCGGTGCTTTTTTTTGATATTTGAATTTTTGAAGTCTTTAAACACGGTTTTGCAATTTATCCTGCATTTCTGATGGAGAATCGGGTTTGTGGATATTTAATATCATCCGTTACCCAACTTGTATATACGACATTTCTTGTATTTATTAATTTTGATTTTATTTATTCAAATCAAAATTGTTTTAAATTTGAAAATACTCAATTTTCTTTGACTTCTTTAGTCATCTGTTTCTGGCAAGTAAGGAATCATAATAAGATTTTTTGTTATACTCATATTTATAATATTTGAATAACCGAGTAATTGAAATACATTATATTACATATGTTATGTATTAAATTGATCTTATATTTTCTTATATTTATTATTTTATTAATTTTAAACTTACTATCTTTTAAATATAATATACATAGTATAACAAACTCCCATAATAATGTGAATTTGTTATATTCTTAATTCTTTTGTTTGTTTTGATGCGTAATTTATTGTTTAATATGTAGTATCTGATTCTTTTACCGGATAAAATTTCCCTGATTATAGAGTGGATCATTTCAGCAAAAATCATTTATTCTATAACCAGGGAAAATTATCTAATTCACATTTGTATCAGCCTTCAGAATACCTGTTTTATCAACTCAAAACATTCTGGTACTAATTACTTATTAAATTGATATAATTACAAATAATAATTTCTTTATAGGATACTTAATAGCTAATGGGACAAATTGATTTAAGATATGTTGAGGTATATTATTTGAATCGATGATTTTTAATCAACGATCTGATTGTGTTTTTTAAATGATTATTACAAACACTTATTATTAATTTAGCTTTAGCGAAAGTCCCTTAAACTCAAGAAAATTCAACCATCAAGGTAAACAAAAATGGCATTTATTGTTACATGAAAAGGGAGAAAGAGTGTAGTAAAGGGGGTTGAATTGTGTTCTAAAATGGAACAGGTTAAAATGTAGTAAAGTGTAGGAAATAAGGTCATCAGGAGTGTAATTGAGTACTTGAGGTGACTAAAAAGGGAAAATCATGTTATTAAAATCAGTGACAGCTGCATCCCAGTGGTGAAGGCTGTTTTTTTTATTTCAAGCATTAAAAGGTGACTAAAAAGGGGATGGTAAAGTGAACAAAATGGGAATGGGTTATGTGAAAGTCTTGAAAAATACGGATTAGTAATTGTAAGATCGCCTGTGATCAGCTATAAAACAAAAAAATAAATATAAAATAGTTAAAGGTGACTAAAAGGGGAACAAAACTATATTTAGGTGACTAAAAAGGGAATGAAATAATTGAAATAAACGTTGAAATTGATAAAAAGGGGGTTACCTGTATAAAAACAGGAATATCATATTTGAGGCGGCAATTTACGTATATTTTTGCTTTTATGCACTCACGCAGAGGCCATACTGAGTGCAAAACGAAGAGAATGGGTTGAAAAATGGAACGAAAGGTGAACTAAAAGGGAGCTAAATTGACTAATATATATTAATCTATAAGGTCAAAAGTGAATCCGAAGGGAAGATGAATTTGAAAAGGTGACAAAAAAGGGCACTGCACACAATGACTAATATGGTCGATTCACTTGTGCCATCAAATACGAAAAACCACAAAATATTGAAAAAAATGGCTTGTAAGTGACAAAAATGGGAATATAATATAGATAAGGTTTACAAAAAGGGAAGATGTCACTAAATACAGGTGTTGTAAAGTGACAAAAAAAGGAAGATGGTCTATTGTTTATGGTGACTATAATAGGAACCAAGCCGTCAATATGAAAAAGGATTGATTTATATGAAAAGCGAGAAAAAAGACCAGCTTATTGTTGCGAATAAGAGTTATAAGAAGTCAAATGAATTGATCAATGCTATGGGTAAAGGCACTGCTCTTAGTCAAAAACTGTTTGCTATAGGTATGCAGCACATCCATATTGATGATACTAATAATGTTGTTGCAACCATATATGGAACAGATCTTAGGAAGATGTTCAATTCAAATTCTGGTTCCTTATATGAGCATATAGAAGCTCTGTGTGACAGACAGGTTAAGGGCAGGCAGACAATCTTTGACTGGAACCTTCTTATGAAGGATAAGGAGAACGGAAAGATTGAGGCCCATCAGGTTGTTACAGATGCTTCGTTTAAAAACGGAACACTTGAACTTCGATATAACAACTATCTTACTGATAAAATTGTAAATTTACAGAAAGATTATACAGTACTCAGCCTGGCTGAGACAATAAGTTTAAAGAGTGTTTATTCACTTAGAATGTATGAGATGCTCAATTCTGCCTATGATTTTCAGAGAGCAGTGACGAAGCGCTCCGGTGAGATGTCTTTTGACTATATGCTTACGGAACTTAAGCTTGAGCTTGGAATCATTAACTCAGGCGGTGCCAAAGAAATAAAGACAGAGCTGGAAAAAGACTATCCCGATTATGACAGAATTGAAGAGCTTGCTGAAAAAAGCGGTCAAAATAAGTACAAGGAATACAAGATCTTCAATAGGAATGTTTTATCTAAGGTAAAAGAGGAGCTTAATGAAAAAACCAGCCTTCGAGTGGACTATGAGCCTATAAAAGGTGGAAGAAAGACTGTCGGGGTACGTTTTTTTGTAGAGAAGAAAGATCCGGATAGTGTTAAGCAAAATAAGGATACACCGGTTAACAAAGATGAAATACTAGATGATCTGATGGATCTTATGCATAATGACTTCAAGTTCAAGGAAGTACGTGAGATTGCTGAAGCAGCGGATTATGATGTGGAACGTATTAAAAAAGCGTATGAATATATGAACAATTACAGTGCTCAGATTAGTGTTCCGATAGCGTTTATGAAGGACTGCATCAAGAATGAGTACTATAATAGTCCTGTTAATCCGAAAAAGCCAAAAAACTCATTCAATAATTTTGAGCAGCACAATGACTGGAAATTTGATGAACTTGAGAGACAATTGTTGGAGAATTAATGATATTTATGTTATATAACATAAATAGCGGAGGGGCAAATGGAAAGAATAGTCGCAAAATTGCTTATTTACGGCGATATGCCACAGGATTCCATACTTATTCAGCTGGCAAATGTCTATAAGGAGCTTCACACCGGGCAATATACCAAAGAAGATCTCATAATGCGCTGCTACAGGCAAATTAAGCGACTTCTTGAGATGGGAACGGCATACGCTTTTGACAGGAATTTATGGCACAATTATTTAGCCTATCTGCTCATTATGGATGAGAATCCATTTAGCCTGACTTGTGAAAAAGTAGGAAGCAAAGATGGGAGCGTCAATCATTTTGCGCTTAATGACTTCAAAGCATTTAAAGAATTGTTTGATTTTGATTTTTCAAGCCTTGAACAGGAACTTGGGATTGATTGTTTCAGTTGCATAACTGATTATAAGGCCATCGACAAGCCTAAACTGATGTATAACGGCAGTGTCAGCGAAAAAGTAAGAGCTCTTAGTGAGAGTCTGGAAAAAGCAGAATCTGAAGAAATTTTTTTTAAAAAGGTTACATCTTTTTACAAAAATATCGGTGTCGGGGCTTTTGGAATCAACAAAGCCTTTAGATTTCATGAGCTTCCAAACGGAAGAGTTGAGTTTAATGCCATTAGCAATATGGACACTGTAGTGCTTGATGATCTAGTTGGATACGAGCTTCAGAAAGAGAAGCTAATAGCAAATACAAAGGCCTTTGTCAGAGGCCAGAGGGCGAATAATGTGCTTTTGTTTGGAGACAGTGGAACCGGCAAGTCAACCAGTATAAAAGCAATCGTTAATGAATTCTATGATGACGGCCTCAGGATGATTGAGATCTATAAGCATCAGTTCAGATATCTTTCCCAGGTTATTGCACAGATCAAAAACAGAAACTACAAGTTTATTATATACATGGACGATCTCTCTTTTGAGGAAGATGAGTCAGATTACAAATTTCTGAAAGCGCTGATAGAAGGCGGAGTTGAGACAAAACCTGCCAATATTTTGATATATGCGACTTCCAACAGAAGGCATCTTATACGGGAGACCTGGCGTGACAGGACTGATGTGGAGCAAAACGGCGATATTCACAGGTCGGATACCATGGAAGAGAAACTGTCTCTTGCATATAGATTTGGAGTTACGATAGGGTATTATAAGCCTTCAAGACAGGATTTTTATGAAATTGTGGGAACATTGGCCCGTAGAAATGGAATTGAGATGCAGGACGAGGAATTAAGGCTTGAAGCGGACAGGTGGGAAATGAGTCATGGAGGTATATCAGGCAGGACGGCACAGCAGTTTATTGATCATCTGTCAGGCACAAAGGACATATAGACTATATGTGATATAAAAGATATATAACAAATATAAATGCGGCCTTGTATCAAGGGCTCCATTTGAGATTGGGACAGTCAAAAGCACAGCCCTGAAGCGAATTATTACGAACTTCGCAGGACGCATTTCTGCATTCACGACATTTGAATGTATAGTGATATGAATAGCGAATCTTACATGCCTTGCAGCAGAAAGGGTTGCCGCTGTTTCTGGCTGTAAAGGATCTGCCGCATCCGACGCAGGTAATGACAACATTGTGAGCCATAATTCACCTCCATACTACTATTATTGCAGAAAAACGTATATAATCAATTAAATTGGAATAAAAATCAAAATAAATTTGTTGAAATATCGATAATTGAGGAAGATTAAATGCATGAAATGAGCTATATTGCCAGGATGGTTAGCATGGCAATAGAGGTGGCGGAGACCAACCATGCAAAGGCCGTAAGACAGATAGAGGTCAGAATTGGAAAAACAAGCGGGGTAATGCCATATTACATGCACAAGTATTATCCTGAAGCTTCAAAAGGCACCATTTTAGAAAATGCAACACTTATTTGCAAGGAAGTAGATGTTAAGGCTTTTTGTGAAGAATGCGGAAATGAATATAATCCCAAAAGGGAGAATCATTATCTTTGTCCCTTTTGCGGAGGAAGAAAAGCACATATAATTGAGGGAAAGGGAGTCGAGTTGTCAAACGTTGTCATTGAAGACTAGAGAGGCGGTAACCGATGAAAATTCTTTATCTTGAGTGTAAGATGGGCATCGCAGGAGATATGCTTGCTTCTGCGCTTATTGGGTTGTTTGATGATAAGCAGAAGATTATTGCGGACCTTAACGCAATTGGTGTTCCGAAAATTACATATTCATTGGGAAAGGCGCAAAAGTGCGGAATCACAGGTGACCATCTCTCGGTTTTTATAGAAGGTAACGAAGAAGAAAGTATAGATATTATTGATGGGACTATAGCGCATGACAATGAACATGAGCATGAAAACCATCACACTGATCATCATGAACACGAGCATGCCCATCACCACGGCCGTACAATTTATGACATAGAGGAGATAATTGAAGGCCTTTCGGTTTCAAAGGAGATTCGAAGCGATATCAGGGAAATCTATGAGCTTTTGGCAGAGGCGGAGAGTAAAGTACATGATACAACTGTTTCCGAGATTCATTTCCATGAAGTGGGAAATCTTGATGCTGTGGCTGATATAACGGCGGTATGCTATCTTATGCATGAGTTGGATCCCGATAAAGTGATTGTATCTCCGATAAATGTCGGAAGTGGTCAGGTAAAGTGTGCGCACGGAATTCTTCCTGTGCCCACGCCTGCAACAGCTCTTTTGCTGACGGACATACCGAGCTACTCAAGTGACAGAATAAGAGGAGAGCTGTGTACACCCACCGGAGCGGCGCTTGCGAAATATTTTGCTTTTGAATTTGGCCCTCAGCCTGTAATGGCTGTTAACCATATCGGATATGGAATGGGGAAAAAGGACTTTGAGCAGGCAAACTGTGTAAGGGCTCTTCTGGGTACTGCTCACGAGGATGCGGACATGGTTGTGGAGCTGTCCTGTAACGTGGATGATATGACTTCGGAAGAGGTTGGATTTGCCACTGAAATGCTCATGGAAGCGGGGGCACTTGAGGTATATACAATATCCATAGGCATGAAAAAGGGCCGCCCCGGATTCCTTATCACCTGCATGTGTCGTGAAGATAAGAAAGAAGACCTCATAAAAGAGATTTTTAAGCACACGACCACCATAGGCATACGCGAAAGCAGAAGTAACAGATATGTGCTTTCACGAACGATTGAAAAGATAGAGACCCCTTACGGGGAGGTTAGGATAAAAAAATCGTCAGGATATGATACTCTGCGCAGCAAGCTTGAGTATGAGGATCTTGCCGGAGTTGCCAGGAGGACGGAAAAATCTCTGCTGGCACTGAAAAAGGAGCTGGAGGAGTTGATAGATAATGAAGACTGCGATAAGCATTAAGGAGCTTTGCCATATTGCGGTATTTACAGCGATCATAGCAGTAGTGTCACAACTGAGTGTACCAATGCCTGCAGGTGTTCCCATGACACTTCAGACGTTTATTGTACCTATGGCTGCAGTAGTGATTGGAACCAGGAATGGAACGCTCTCAACAATGCTTTATATTCTCTTAGGTGCTGTTGGGCTGCCGGTATTTGCGGGGATGCGGGGCGGAATAGATGCTCTGCTTGGGCCTACTGGAGGCTTTATCTTTTCATTCCCTTTTATGGCACTTATAACTGGAGTGGGATACACACTTGCTATTAAGATTTCAGGAAAGATAAATAAAAAAGCTGCCTTTTATGGAGTTTTCCTTGTTGGGCAGCTTTTGGGTGTTGTATTCAATTATCTGATTGGCATGCTTTGGTTTTCTAAAGTTACCGGAAATAGCATGGCTGGTGCATTTGTGGCCTGCGTGGCGCCTTTTATAGTAACATCTGTTATTAAAATGATGATGGTAACTGTCCTTGGGCCGGTATTAAAAAAGAGGATGGTAAGATCAGGAGTGTTGGAAATTCAGCCAAGATGACATCACTTTCCGGCCAGTGCTTTTATGGCGTCGGATGAATTGGTAATAGTGGCGTCGGCAGATTGTTCGCCGTTTATACATTTAACAAGCTCGGCTCCAAATACATCTTCTATTTTTGACCACGCTGTGGTTCGCGGACGGACTCTTGAGTTGTTGGTTCCTGCATAGATCTGCGCGAAAAAAGGATACTTGGTCAACACGTCATTGTCCCTGAAAATGCTCTTTCTTGTGGGGACTCCGCCGTGTTCAAGGGCTTTTCTCTGAACTTGCTGGCTGGTGAGATACTCGGCGAGCTTCAGGGAGAGCTGAGGATTAGCGGAATTACTTGTTACCCCAAGTAGCCAGTTGCCGATTTCGCCTGTAGCCAATTCCTCGGAAGAGGCATTTTTTTTGCCCGGAATCGGCGCAATGGACGCGCTGGCTCCTTCACCTGAAATAAACCATGAGGGCCATCCAAGCGCTACTGCTGCTTCTCCGGTTTTTACTGCATTTACCAGATCATCTTTTTCGTAATTATCACCGGTCTCATAGAGTTTCAAATAGAATTCCAGAGCCTCACGGCTTTCTCTGGAATCAAGAATCACATTGCCCATATCATCAAAAAGATCACCACCAAAAGCCCAAAGTATAGGGAGAAAATCAGATACTATCGGGTTGCCGGACTGACCGCGGATTGCATAGCCCTTTGATCCGTTGTCTTTTGCTTTTGAGCATTCCTCGAGAATATCTTCCCAATTATCCAGCACAGAAGTGTCTGTTATGACATCGGGATTGTAGAAGATGAGCTGGACATTTCCTGAAAAGGGCAGCGCATATGTTGCACCGAGAGGATAGGGGTCTTTTCCGAGAAGTTTCGACTTTTCGACAAAATCATCATCGTCTGAATATCCCAGTTGCGTCAGGTTCTGAATGATATCGTTTTCTATGTATTCGGGCATCAGGGGATCATCGATCATTATCAGATCATAGATACCGGGGGTGTTGCCTGCATCATCTAATGTTGTGCTTCGAATATCGTTGGCACTCAGAGAAACCACGTTAACAATGCAGTTGTTTTCTGACTCGAAATCACCCTTAACCGCATTTATTACATCAGTATGAGAGCCGTCCCTGGCAGCAATGGTTATTGTTGTTTGCGAGCTATTTCCACTGCCGGATGAATTTGCTGATCCGCAGCTGCATACAGTGATGCAGATAGAAAAAGCAAGCAATATTGATATGGTTAATTTAAACTTTCTGTTCATCTCTATTCCTCCGGTAAACTTTATTTTATCATATTTTGAATGAAAATATGTGAAAAACAATTATAAATGATTTCGTAATGATGTATAATTATTATGGATTAATTCACAGATTTTGACAAAGGAGATGTTTTATGCCTGCAAGAAGCACAGATGGAAAAATAGGTTATTCCTCTTCTGTTGAGTTTACGCCGAATGATATCCTGTATATGCTTAAAGATCTTCCGGATGCATGCTGTATATTTAAAGTCCTTACTGATCCTTTCGGAACGGTGAAGGATATGCTGTTTCTGTTCGTAAATGAGAAATATGCTCAACTTACCGGAAAGCATAGCGCAGAACTTATTGGGTCAACATTTTTTACCTCTGTAACAAACCAGGATGAAGACTGGATAAAGTTCAGCTATCAGGCAGCAATACTGAGGCAATCCTCTATAAACAGGACATATAACAGCACTTTTGACAAGTGGTTTGAGTTCTGGGCAGTTCCGGTGTACCAAAAGGGTTTCTGCGCCTTCATCATACATGATGTGACTGCGGATAAAAGAGATGAAGAAGTACGGAATTACCAGATAAACACCAACAATCTCGTGATTGACTGTGCTAAGGATGCATCTACTCCTGACTTTAATAAGGGATTAAAGAGAGTTCTTAAAAAGATTGGGCAGACAATTGAAGCTGACAGGGTGTATGTGATAAGGGATGGCGATGGAAAGATCAAAGAGAAGTATGAATGGATCAGCAAGACATGTCCTGCTGATCTGCCATCTAAGAAAGTTTTTGAAAAGTATAATCTTGTCTCCATATGGTCTAGGCAGCTTGCAGGTAAGTCTTTCTTTTGTCTGAATGACCTTGCCTCAGTGGCTGACCACATACCGGAGCTATACAACGAGCACCTGGCGGGCAAATGTTCGAGATATGCAATTGCGGAGCTCAAGGATAAGGATGAACACATAGGCTTCCTTGTTGCGGACAACTATACGCTTGAGCTCAGCGTAAATATTGCAGAAGTAATGGAAACAGTAGCGGCGTTTATAACATATCAGATAAAGAATCATGAACTGACAGAGGAACTAATGTATCTGGGAGGCCATGACGCATTGACGGGATTGGGCAACAGATATGCCCTGAATCAGGAAATAGGGGTTCTTACGGGACTTTCAACACCGGTAGGAGTCTGCTACACAGATATAAACGGGTTGAAAGCGATAAACGATGATAAAGGACATGAGTTTGGAGATCAACTCATTGTGAGCACTGCAGCTACTTTCAGCGCCGTCTTTAAGAAGAGATTCTGCTATAGGATAGGCGGTGATGAGTTTGTTGCGATAGTTCCGGATGTGGAAAAAGACAAATTCGCGGAAATGGTGGACAAATTCAAGAATAAATCTAAAGAAGTCGCAATAGCTGTCGGGTTCGAATGGTCTGAGAACTCTTTTGACCTCAAAAAAGTTATTAAGAAGGCTGATGAGGCAATGTACAAGAATAAGGCGCAGTATTACAAGAGTCATGAGAGACGGCACGCAAACAACATCTGATGGTGTGGATCATGGGAATTAAAAGAGAGTAGCCTCATTTGAGGCTACTCTCTTTTTTGAGTGTGTGTTATATAACATATATGATTTATATTACGCGAGTGACGCAGTGATTATTGACATTGAATAGACCTCAATAGCGTTGCATCCACGCGAAAGATCATTGATCGGAGCGTTAAGGCCGAGAAGAATAGGGCCGTATGCTTCAAAATTACCCATTCTCTGAGCGATCTTGTATCCAAGGTTTCCTGCATTTATATCAGGGAAGATAAATGTATTGGCATGTCCTGCAACATTTGAACCGGGTGCCTTCTGTTTTGCAACACGAGGAGAAACTGCTGCGTCGAACTGGAGCTCGCCGTCGATTGGGATGTCAGGATATTTCTCCTGTGCCTTCCTTGTGGCATTCTGCATCTTTGTAACGGTGTCATCTTTAGCAGATCCTTTTGTGGAGAATGAGAGGAATGCTACTTTGGGATTTACGCCAAATCTCTGGGCACAGTTAACGGTTTCACCACAGATCTCAACAAGCTCGTCCTCGTTGGGGTTGATATTGATTCCGCAGTCAGCCATAGCAATTACTTCGTTCTCGCCTGTTGCAGAAGGGCGAACAAGAATGAAACATGAAGAAACGATAGTGTTCTCGGGCTTTGTCTTGATTATCTGAAGTGCAGGACGAACAGTATCAGCTGTTGAGTAGGTTGCGCCTCCGAGGAGGCAGTCGCCAAGTCCCATCTTTACAAGCATAGTACCAAAATAGTTGGTCTGCTTAAGGATTGGGATAGCCTTTTCGGGGGTCATTCCCTTGCTTTTTCTGAGTTCGCAGAACTCGGCTACCATTTCATCGAATTTATCGTAAGTCTCGGGATCGATTATCTCTGCACCACGGATGTTGTATCCGGCATCTTCTGCAGCTTTATTGATCTCGTCAACATTTCCCAGCAGAATGGGTCTGATGAAGTTACCGGCAAGAAGACGTGAAGCTGCCTCAAGAATACGGGGATCAGAGCCTTCCGGGAAAACTATTGTTTTAGGGTCTTTTTTAAGCTTTTGGATCATATCACCAAATCCGTACATCTTTTTTCCTCCTTAAAATATGTATTATGTACCTGATTATTGACAATGTAAGCGCATACATTTTTGCGCAAGCGTATTATAGAACAAAGACAAGAAAAAAAGTTTGATTTCGCTCAAGTTTCATATTAAAATTTACGAACAAAGGGAGAGGAGAATAACATGAATATGAACATGAACCCAATGATGCTCATGCAACTTCAACAGAGGATACAAACATTTCAGCAGGATCATCCCAAGGTGGTGCCGTTTTTTACAGCCGTGAAAGACAATGCGCTACAGGAAGGGGCAGTGTTTGCCATGAAAGTAACAACGCCTGACGGAAAGACTCTGGAGTCAAACATCAAGCTTACAGCTAACGACATTGAAACAATAAAAATGATGACTGACCCCGGAAATCAAAGTTAAAGAACTTTTACATAACTGTTGTTATTCTTTGAAAAGCCGTTCTTTTCCAAATAATCTCTATGGTTGGTGTCGGGGCCGCTGTAGGTAAGTGAAGTAATTCCCTCGCTTTTGAGCTGCGAGAACAGATATCGACCTATGGAAAAATCTCTGTATTCGGGGAGACTGTAGTCCAATAGGATGTCTATATCGCCGTCACCGACTCTTTTTCCGACAAAAATACCGGCAGGTGTGCCTTTGTGGCAGACTATGTATGCCTTGTCCGCATCTTTAAAGTCCAGTGATATGCCGGGAAAACACTTTTCAATATCGTCCTTTTGACGGTCTATAGTATATTTGAGCATTGCGTCGTTTACGCTAGCCCTGACAAGGTCATAAGACCTTGTGTTTTGGCTGGTGTTACTCATTTTTACCAGATAGTAGATGTTGATCAGCACTAGACAGAGATTCATTATGGCAGTTGGATATGAATGAATAATAAAGGCGTAGATAGTAAAGATGATGCTCCCTATGGTGTTAACTATCCTCAGTTTTACTACTGAAACCATTAAAAAGGATATGAGTACCAATGCTGATCCTGTGTAGCCGATCGCCTCAATCAAAACTTTACTGTTCATTTTTACCTCGCTGTTCTTTTATTTTTTTGTTCCATTCTAGTATAATTGTATTATTATTTTTTGCCAAATTTTCTTTGCTTTCGTATATATACATGTGAAGATGATTCGCAAGAAAAAATACAGACCGGGAGGTAATAGAAATGGGAACAGAAGGAAGACTTAATGAAGAAGAACTTAGAGGCGTTTCAGGCGGAACAACAACGGAGTTTGATCAGAGAAAAGCTGAATTTGAAGCAGCATGGGATACAATGGGGATGACACAAAAGGGTTTTTCCGGAATGAGAATGGCTGTGATTTTCGAAGAGTGGGAGTCGACAGAGTTTAAGACTGATCCCAAGGTGTTCCTGGCTCAATATAAATCAGTATAAAGAAGAAAAATGAAAAACAAGGAGATACCCAAAGGTATCTCCTTGTGCATATTTTCAGCAATGAAGTGAGCAAATTCAGAATAACAGAAATCCTATAAATGTACCAAATGCAGCAATAAAAACGGAAGCGACAGCTATTGTCGCGATTTTGGATTTCAGATCCGAAATATTGATATATTTGCCATTCAGGTTGATGGTGTCTATTGTCTTGGGTTCTGATACTTTGTTATATGTGTTTATATCCATAGGATTACCCTCCGAAATTTCAAACGATTAAGTTGCCATATATCATACTAAACCATAAATGTGTACATTTACTTATCCTGGCCTTAAGATTTTATTAAAAGACTATAAAAGATAAAATTGACAGAAATTTTATGAAATTTTCTTACTTTAATTGCGCTCAACCTATAAATTTTGTTTTATAATATAAGCAGAGGAGGTGTTGTCTTATGAAGAAAAAGAGCATTATAGGGATACTTCTTACTGCAATACTTCTTATGTCGGTTGGCTGCAGTACAGTGGGAGCGGCTGGAGAAGTAGAGGAATCAGCAGATTTAAAACCGGTTATATATCTTTATCCGGAAGAGGACGGGCAGGAGATTTCTGTCAGTCTTGATTATAATGGAGATATAACTGAGCTTATTCCGGAATTCAACGCAGAGAACACATGGAATGTTACGGCTACCAAAGATGGAACAATAACCTTTGAAGGCACAGAGTATGATTATCTGTTTTGGGAAGGTGTTCCGAAATATGAGTACGACTTTTTCACAGGATACTGTATCAAGGGTATCGAGACGGAGGCGTTCCTGAGAATCATGCTACCCAGGCTTGGCCTTAATGAGGCTGAGATGGAAGAGTTCTTGAAATTCTGGCTTCCTGACATGGAGGGAAATCCGTATAACATGATCAGTTTCCAGGACAGGGCGTATAAGAAAGGGGCTAAACTGACTGTGACACCTGAGCCGGACAGCATGATCAGAGTGTTCATGGCATGGTATCCTTCGGACAACTATGTAAATATATGTCCTCAGATCATAGATACTCCGGCAAGGGCCGGATTTACTGTAGTAGAGTGGGGCGGAAATAAGATCAAATGAAACTGATAAGAAAATTCGTACCATATTATAAGCCATACATCGGCGTATTTTTACTTGATCTTGTTTGTGCTTCCATACTGTCGATAATAGATTTAGCGTTTCCGCAATTTTTGAGGGTCTTGAGAGAGACCCTCTTTCTTGAGTCTCCGGAAATAATATTAAGCAGGCTTGGCATAATCGCAATTGTGCTTATTACAATGTACCTGGTCAGGTTTTTTTGCAGATACTATGTGACATATCAGGGACATATGATGGGTGCCAGAATGGAATCGGGAATGAGAAGGGAACTCTTTGAACGGTTTGAGGCCTTCTCTTTTTCGTACTACGACACTCATAATACCGGTGAAATGATGTCCAAGCTTGTATCAGACCTGTTTGATATATCTGAGCTTGCCCATCACGGGCCGGAAAACATTTTTATTTCGATTGTAAAGATTCTCGGTTCTGTCATACTTCTTCTTCGTATCAATGTGCCTATGACGCTTTGTCTTGTGGCCGTGGTAGTCTGTATGGCGACATTTTCCATAAGTCAGAACAGGAAGATGAGAAGGACTTTTGCCGACAACAGGAAAAAGATTGCCGGAATAAACTCATCGCTTCAGGATACCCTTGGGGGCATCAGGGTGGTGAAATCCTTCACGGGTGAAGAAATTGAGCAGGCGAAGTTTGACAAGTCAAATCTGGCTTTCTTGGATTCAAAGCAGGCCAACTACAGACGGATGGCTATGTTCTTTTCCGGGAATAATCTTTTTGAGGGCCTGATGTTTTCTACAGTACTGGTAGCCGGGGGGTATTTTATTGCCAAAGGGCAGATGACCGGAGAGGATCTTGCTATCTATGCATTATATATCAATATTTTCATCAATCCGGTCAACGTTCTTGTGGAATTCACGGAGCAGCTTCAGAAGGGGCTTGCAGGGTTTGAAAGATTCATGGATGTCATGGAGACTATGCCGGAAATTGTCGATAAACCCGGAGCCGGGGAGCTTAAAAACGTGAAAGGCGTTATAGATTACAAAAATGTCTCTTTTTCATATGGAAATGAGGAGGCTGTGCTTAATGATATAAACCTTCATGTGGACGCTGGCAAAGCTATTGCAATAGTTGGTCCGTCCGGAGGCGGCAAGACGACACTCTGTTCGTTACTGCCAAGGTTTTACGATGTGAGTGGCGGTTCTGTTATGATAGATGGGACGGATATCAGGGATGTTACACAGAAATCGCTCAGATCCTTTATTGGTATCGTTCAGCAGGATGTGTATCTTTTTAATGGCACGGTAAAAGAAAACATAGCCTACGGAAAACCTGATGCAACTATGGAGGAAATCGTCGAAGCGGCAAGAAATGCCGATTTATTAGACTTCATTGAGACGCTTCCCAAGGGATTTGATACGGAAGTGGGAGAAAGAGGAGCGAGACTCTCCGGAGGACAGAAGCAGAGAATTGCCATAGCAAGAGTATTTCTGAAGAATCCGCCGATTCTGATCCTGGATGAGGCAACCAGCGCTCTGGATAATGAGAGCGAGAGGTACATCCAGGAAAGTCTGGATAAGCTGTCTGCCGGAAGAACCACCATAACCATAGCCCACAGGCTTTCAACGATACTTGGGGCGGACGAGATAATTGTCCTTGATGAGGATGGAATTAAAGAACGTGGCAGGCACAAGGACCTCATCAGGCAGGGCGGACTTTATGAGAAATATTATCGGATGCAGCTTGGAATGGTATAAAACTTGGTGTTGCTCACCGCAGTATGCGGTGAGCAATGTTTATTAATAGATGGGCTACTATGCCATAATCTCTGTGGAGTGACTGTGGAAGCGTAGGCACTCTGTCATAAAGAATCTGAAGGTACTCGTTTTCTGTACCCATGTAATCCAGAATCTCAACGGAATAGACGGCTGATACACCTGTTCTTGATGGTGTTATACCGGTTACTACACAGTCAAGTGTGGTGGGAACTTCACCCATGCCCACTTCAACAATAACTTTGTCGCCGACATCAAGGGAGCCTGCCTCGTCCAGGTAAATCTTGATGTTGTGCTCGGTGAGGAATGTTGTGATTCCGTCAACGCTAAAGTCATCGGATTTTCTGGTCAAAGATACCATTTCTGCATCAACTACATGCACTTCGTCACTGTCAAGATCCCTTCCGTCCACAAGGAATAATGACATCGTAAGGAAATACAGATTTCTGATTATCCACAGGAGCAGTATGAACAGACCAAGGGATTGCCAACCCTTGATAATAAACAGGGTCCTGATTATGCCTATAACAGAAAGCGCAATCAGAATAAGATAAGGTACCATGGACCTTGTATCGGTCTTTCTTTTGCCCTTCTTTGCCGATTTGTCCGTTACCATAAACTTTTTAGTGGTTATTCCAAAGAATTCCTTGATTACAGGAACCAACAGGAACGGCATTACGCTGGTTTCGTATATGCCACTCCACTTAAGGGAAACAGCATTTCCGCTGTAGGCTCTCAGGCATTGATCCTGCATGATAAACATGGGCAGCCAGAAGATGAGAAGATCCGACCAGCTGCAGGCGAATACAGGAATAGCAAACACCGCAAACACCAGTGGAGAAAGTATGTATATCAGACTCTTAATGGGAGAGTACCAGTATACTACTGAACTCCAGTAGCTGAGACGCTGGGCAAGGGAAAGCCCGGGCCGCCTGAAGAGATGAAGCTGTCTTGCGGTACTGATAACGCCTCTTCCCCAGCGGACTCTCTGCTGAATGTGTTCCTTAAAGGTGTCGGGAGTCTTTCCGCTTGCCAGTGGTTCAGGGAGGGCAAGGCTTACAAAGCCATTGGATTCGATAAGAAGTCCCGTGGCAAAGTCTTCTGTTATTGATTCTGTGTAGAATCCCCCGATGGATTCAAGCGCTTTTCTTGATATGACGGTATTTGAACCGCCGTAAATTACGCTGTTGGTCGAGGTTTTGGCAACCTCAATGGTGCGATAGAAGAAATCCTGTTCATTAGGAGCTGTTTTTTCGGAGTAAAGTGCATGCTGGAAGATATCAGGCTCATAGAAACACTGTGGAGTCTGCAGGATGCCAAGCCTTATCTTGTCATCACGGGAAGCCTTTTCGCTTCGTTTATCCGCATCGACAAAATATGGGATGGTCTTGATGAGGAAATCACTCTTTACCAGCATGTCGGCATCAAGTGTAACAACATAGGGGGCTTTTGTGAGGCTGAGAGCATGGTTCAGATTGCCGGCTTTGGCGCCTTTGTTATCCGGGCGGTCAAAATAACCTACTCCCATGGACTCTGCCAGCTTTCGCATCTCGGATCTTCTGTTGTCGTCACAGAGCCAGACGTGTACCTTTGATTTGTCCGGATACTGGAGGTGATTGCAGGCATTGATCGTCTTCTTAAGCAGATCCGCAGGTTCATTGTAGGTGGCAATAAAAATGTCAACTTCAGGAAACTCCTCGTCTTTTATCTCGGGAAGCGGGTGATCTTTATACGAAATCAGATTCATGTACAGGATCAGGGATTCAAAAAATCCAAATATCTCAACCGCAAGCAGGATCAGGTTGGCTGCTATGGCTATTGGACCATAATTTTTGGGTATCGAGCGCGTGATACGCCAATGTAGATACATCAGTGTGAAAAAGACACTTAGAAGCAATACAAGGCGCTTGGTCAGCGACCACAACATTTCAGTCGTAGAGTATTTTATGGGTTCTCCAAGGTGCTCCACGTTGTCGTAGGTTTTGTGCATTCGCTTTGAGAAATGCCTTGTTACGAGAATAAGAATAAACACAACAATCTCACCAAGAAATATAATGATAGCATTTCTTGGCCATGATTTAGCATTCATGATATCTCTTTGAGTAAGAGACTGGGCCAGCCAGGTGGGGAGAATGCTGTCCGAAGCCGGGGCTGGCGCCTGTATCTGACTGGGATCCTGGCCGCCCACAAGGGCTTTGATCCATACACCGACGGGCGTCAGAGCATCATCAGTCATGGGAGTTTTGGGGTCATAGTCAGGTTTTAGCATTGCTGAGGATTCGTCTTTGTTTGAAAGACTCCAGACGGCGTAGCTGATGCCATGTTCGTCAAGGATACTAAACCATTTCTGTGCTGACTCATAGTCTATCGCGCCATCTCCTGAAGCCTCGGAGATTCCACATTCGGAGATAAATACAGGCAGTCCTCTATCAAGTGCTTCCAATAATTCGCCCTGCAGATCGGAGCGGTGAGTAGCAGTGTAAAAGTGGAGTACATACATAACGTTGTCATAGGAGAGCGGATTTCTTGAAGCGATGATAAGATCTCTGTCGTAGGTAGTGGTTCCTACGAGAATGACAGCACCAGGGCTGTTAGCTCTTATAACCGGAATGACCTTGTTGGAATAGTTGTATACATCTTCCCAGGAAGTTTCGCCATTTGGCTCATTGCAGATCTCGTAGATGATATTGGGGAAATTGGCGTATTCTTTTGAAATCATGTCAAAGAAAGTGATTGCCTCAGATATGTTGATATTAGGATCATTATCGTTCAGGATGTGCCAATCCACCATGACATACATATCGTTGGCAATTGCGGCATCAACGCCCTTTTTCAGAAGTGAAAGACTGGGCTCCTTGCCTTCGTCGCAATAAATATCTGAATACATGGGAAGTCTTATGAGGTTGCAGTCCCATTCTTTGGAGACCTGAGAAAAGATGCTGTCGCTTATAAAGTCAGGAAACCAGGTCAGTCCATGTGTGCTCAGACCCTTTAGCTGTACGGGAGTTCCATTCTTATCCACAAGTTCGGTGCCTACAACTGAAAGCTGCCCGTTTACGGAGGGCCTGGCATGTGCATATGGTCCGCTTCCTGCAGCATTAGATATGGTGCTGACTGACATGACGCAAAATAACAGCATTATTAATAATATAGTTGAAAAAACACGAAAACACTTCTTCATTTTTTGCCAAACCTCCGGGTTGTTCGTATATATATGTATAACAAAACTACAGAAAAGAGGTAAAGAACATGAGCAATTTCAAAGTTTTTTTCACAGACTGCTGCAACAGCGTGGTTTTTGCATTTTCAATGGCCAGAGATGTAAGTAAATACCTCAGGGAAGAAAAGAAAAATGAGAGGCTCTGTCTTACTCTTGGATAAACTTCTGAAACGCAATCATATCAGCTGATATTTTTTCATGGCCTTCCAGATGCCGTCATCTTCAAGGTTTGAAGTGACAAAGTCTGCGAGGGCCTTTGTGTCTTCTGAGGCACGGCCCATGGCAATTGCGATACCGGCGGTCTCAAGCATTTCCTTGTCATTAATGCTGTCGCCAAATGCGATGGTATCTTTGGGATCGGCACCTATAAGTTCGCAGACTCTGAGAACGCCGGTTCCTTTATTAAATCCCTTGGGAACCATCTCTACGATGCTGGGGGTGTGGAGCATAAAGTCATAAAGATCACTCAGTTCATCGAAGCATTGGTCTCTGGTAGGTGTCCCACACTCGCAGGAGAGCTTGTTCATTTCCCAGTCGCCCCAGTTTTCGGTGATTCCAAGGAGATTTTCTCCCATTTCCCTGATAACCTTTTCGCCATACATATCGCCTTTAAAATCCTCTTTATCCATGTAAAGGTATTTTGGACCCTCAAGGATAGATCTGAAACCATGTTTATTGGCACAGGTGAGGGTTCTGATGGCATCTTCTTTGCCTATTAGTCTGTTAAAGAGCGTCTTCCCCTTGTATTCGATCATGCAACCGCAGGATGAAACGATCCCGTCAAAGCCTATATCAAGCAGCTCTTTGTTGTGGACAAAGGCCCTGGCTCTTCCTGTGTTAATTAAACAGTGGTGTCCGTTTTCCTGGGCAATTCTTATTGCTGATTTGGTACTGTCCGGGATGTAGTTTTTGTAGTCCCATATAGTCCCGTCTATGTCAAAGAATAAAATCATGTAGATGTCTCCGGTTTCATATATACTAATGTTATTATATCGTATCTTTGTTTACTATAAATAATTATTCTTGTGGGAAACAGCGAAATTATGAGAAAAACAGTGCTCTTAAATGAATATCTTCGGAACAGATTCGGATGCAAGGTGTATAAGATAGCTTTAAATGGGGGCTTTACCTGTCCGAACAGGGACGGAAAGCTGGACACCAGGGGGTGCATTTTCTGCTCGGCTGGTGGGAGCGGTGATTTTGCTGAGAGTGCTGAGCTTTCAATTTCTGAGCAGATAGAGAGGGGAAAAGAGAGGGTCGCGAAGAAGATAAATGATGGACTGTATATTGCTTATTTTCAGGCATACACCGGTACATACGGACCGATAGACAGGTTAAGAGCTCTTTTTACTGAGGCGATCAATCATCCTGATGTTGCAGTTCTATCGATTGCCACAAGACCTGACTGTCTGCCAGATGAAGTACTGGAGCTTTTAGAAGAGCTCAACAGAATAAAGCCGGTATGGGTTGAGCTGGGACTTCAGACAATGCACGAAAGAACTGCAAAGTATATAAGAAGGGGCTATGAACTGCCTGAATATGACAGGGCAGTTAAGCGTCTGATAAGCGCGGGGATAGAAGTTATAACGCATCTGATAATAGGGCTTCCCGGAGAAAACAGGGAGGATGTTCTGGAATCGGTGGAATACGTTTGCAGCTCCGGGGCAAAAGGGATAAAACTTCAGCTCCTGCATATACTAAAAGGTACTGACCTTGAAAAAGAGTATAACGAGGGAAGAATTGGTGTCCTGTCAGAAGATGAGTACATAAGTATCTTAAAAGCCTGTGTTTCTGTTATTCCTGAAGATGTGGTTATCCACAGGCTCACGGGAGATGGAGACAAGAAGATCCTTGTTGCGCCACTGTGGAGTGCAGACAAGAAGCATGTCTGGAATCGTATCCAGCGTGAAGTTCTTGCCTGAAGGCTGGTTTATTTATAAAAAATTTATAATTTGATCGCGCGATATTTTGATAAAGATATTATCATTATATTATAGAATCTATGCCTTACTTTAGAGCGCTTGCAATGTTTGGAGGCGAGCAGATGAGTTTTGCCGGAGCCTTAAACAGTATAGGTTACACGCCAGTGGGAGACATACTGGTTGTGGCGATTATTGGTATCTTTCTGATACTTATTCGTGTTGCCTTTATTAAGCCAAACACTGAGTTTCGCATATTCAGAGTTGTTCTTTTTTCTATGGTTATTGCTGCTATCTGCAGCATTGTCTACCATTTTTCACTTGCTAATCTCGACTGGATTTCTGCAGCGGCAGCTTATTTATTCAGATTTCTTTTCCACACAATGCTGTTTCTTGTACTTGTTTTCTATGTCCTGTATCTGGAATACACTGTTCAGCTTACGACAAAAGAAAAAGTATATTTTAAACTCGCAATTGCAGGTCTTGTTCTTTTCTCTGTGATTGATATAGTGGCCAGCATTACAAAAAAGGGATTCTATATAACTGAAGACAAAAATGTTGTCACGGGTTTTAACCTCTTTGCTATCGAGTATTTCTTTTTCGTTGGCGTACTTCTTTATGCCATGATAAAGTACAGAAATCGCATATACAGACCTATAATAATAGCTACATGCGGCAGCTTTTTTATGTCGATCATCCTTATGTTTTTTCAGGGAATACAACGTCAGGAGTCGTATACCACAGCTACATTTTTGTTTCCGGCATTCGCTGTACTGTACCTTTTGCACGCAAACCCATATGACCCGGAGATGGGAACGCTCAGGCTTGATTCCTATGAAGCGGCGATCTCCCAGGCTGCTTCAAGTAACACTGAATTAATAATCATCAGCCTCTTTTTACGGGAATTTGAAGAGGCAGGGAAAAAGTATCCAAAAGAGATAAAAGACGTGATCAGGAAGAATGTTGAAAGACACTTTAAGAATGCCACCATCTTCCAGATTTCCGGGGGAAGATTGATTCTTACGGCGGATATGGCGTCAAATCCTGATCATGAGGAAAAGACAAAAGAGTTGCTTGCTGTATTTAAGGAGCAATATCGGGTATATTACCTGGATTATAAGATTGTTGTACTGCGAAGCTATGAGTCGATAAAGAGCCCGGATGTGTACATCAGCCTGATACAGTATGTCGAGAACCGGATGTTTGAAAATGAGATTAACTATGTTGATGATCAGCTTCTTGATAAATTCTTCAGCCATAAATATATAGTTGACGAGCTGGCTGATCTTAATGAGAAAAAAGATCTTCTGGATGACCGGGTAGTAGTCTACTGTCAGCCGGTGTATAACATAAGAACCCGGAAGTTTGATACTGCTGAGGCCCTGATGAGGATGAGGCTTGAAAAGACGGGTATGGTTTTCCCTGACAGATTTATTCCCATAGCAGAAAAGCACAATTATGTCCACATGCTGAGCCTTATTATTCTGGCAAAGACCTGCAGGCAGGTAAAGAAGATGCTGGATGAGGGCTATGATTTCCAGAGAATCTCGGTGAATTTTTCCATTATGGACGTCAGGGAGAGGAGTTTTTCCGAGAATGTTAAGAAGATCGTGGCAGACAGCGGGATTCCTTTTGACAAGATTGCCATTGAAATAACCGAAAGCCAGAACGAAAAGGACTTCTCAATTGTTAAGGAAAAGATCACAGAGCTGAAAAAGAGCGGTATTACCTTCTATCTCGACGATTTTGGAACGGGTTATTCAAACTTCGAAAGGATCATGGAACTTCCTTTTGACATAATAAAATTCGACAGGTCTCTGGTAATAGCCAGCAATAACAGCCCCAAGTCTGAGACAATGGTTACTTATCTGGCTCAGATGTTCACGGACATGAATTATTCTGTTCTCTATGAGGGAATTGAGAATGATAAGGATGAAGAACTGTGCAGGGGCATGTATGCCAGATATCTGCAGGGGTATAAGTACTCAAAACCCATCCCCATTGAAGAACTGTCACAGTTTTTTGTCAAAAAAGTGCAATAAAAAAAGGGGCCGAACAGGATCAACCCCTGAAATTCATTAAATAGCGGCGTTATTAATTGCTGCATTAACTTTTGTGTTCATCTCGTCTGATAGCTGGAGATGAAGCATGTCGATCACCCGGTTATCAATGGAATAACCAAGTCTGTCTGCGTGCATCTTAAAATCATCCTGATGCGTTGCTCCGTAGCTCTGTCTCATGCTGGCATTAAGTGCCTTTGTAGCCATCAGTGAATCATATGCCTTCTCGAAGTCTTCTCCAAACTGTTTTTTAACTGAATCATCAAGTCCTGCGGAATCCTTTACCGAGCGCAGAGCCATGTCCTGATTCAGATATTTACTTGTAATACCGTTTGCGGCAGCTAAGAAGTTAAAATCCATTTCACACCTCTCTCAAACCATTGTCGATTTATATATCGGAATCAGGTCAGAATATTATAGAGGCAAAATGCACAAAAATTCAGTTGCCGACAAAAACATTTTCTATGTGTTTTAGAGCTGCTGATTTGAGTTGATCCATCTTATCATAGTCAGGAGCAGGAATGGTTTGCAGTTTAAATCGCGGGAAATACCTGTTAACGTGAAGTGCTATTTCCTTCCTGCCGCGCCCATCATTCAGTTCTGCAATCCAACTTGCAATTTCTTCAATCTCACTTTCACTGTCGTTGTATGTGGGAACGATAAGAGTAGTTATCTCCATGTGGCAGCTTTTTGCAGCCGCAGTTATGAAATCCATGACCATTTCACGGTCGCCACCAAGAAAATCCCTGTAGTAACTGTCAGTAAAACCTTTTAGGTCAATATTCATTGCATCTATGTGGGGAATGACCTTTTCAGCGATGTTTGTGGACACACAGCCGTTTGAGACGAGTACGGTTTTCATTCCCTTTTTGTGCACCTCTTTGGATGCATCGATGACATATTCGTATCCGATAAGGGGTTCATTATAGGTAAAAGCAACGCCGATGTTTCCCTGGGGAGCATATTCTTCTGCTATTTCAGCAAGATCCTGCGGAGATATGTATCTGTAGAGTGGTTCATTGCCTTTTTCATAGCCATAGGAGATTTCGTGGTTCTGGCAAAAAGGACATCTTAAGTTGCACCCATAGCTTCCAACAGAGATTATGGCTGAACCGGGGTAAAAGAGATATAGAGGTTTTTTTTCTATAGGGTCAAGTGCGATGGAGGTTACTCTACCATAATTGGTACACTGAAAAATACCATCTTTATAGGTACGGGCGCCACATAAGCCTGTTGCGCCTTCATTTAAATTGCAGTTGTTATGACAAACTTCACATAGGGGCATGGCGTTCCTCCTAATAGTGTCTTATCACTTCGAATCTTTCGAGGCTGTAGTCCTCATCTTCGTATATTCCGGCCTTTCGGCATGCGATTTCTATCTGTTCCGATATGGTGTCTACGCCGTCGAGGTTCGGAAGAAGAAGCCCTCTCTTTCTGCCGCTGGTGACAATGACGCCGTAACGCTTTACGTCAAGCTGATCAGGGCTGTCTATAGGCTCCGGCTCATCAAGAACATCCACACTCATCTCAAGGCTTTCAAGCTCGTCTTCTCTTATCATTGGAAATCTCGGGTCGTTTGTTCCTGCGCTGATGGCATTTTGAAGGATCTCGTCGGCGACACAGCTGCAAGTTGGCAGAATAGTGCCTATACATCCCCTGAGAGCTCCATCCTTGTGGATTGATACAAAGGCGCCGGCTTTATCAGAGAACATTTCTGGCGGAAGATCTTCCCATTTTTTGCCAATGAGGTCAGATCTTTTGATGCGTTTTCCCATTGTTATGAAGCTTTCAAGGGAAAATCTCGCAAGGCGTACATAAGGGTCCTCATCAGCCCGGCGCTGCTTGAGCTCCGAGGCTTTTCTTTCGCGCCATTTATCGAGGAAGTGTCTGTTTTCGTCTATACCGAGTATCTCATAGGTGCATATGCCGTAACCTACGCCAAAGGTCGCTTCATGGGAGAGTTTCTCCGCTCTTACGGAAAGTCCGTCAAGTGCGCCTGCCATCATAACAAAAGACCTGTGGCCACATTCGGCTGCTTTGTCACAAAATGTTTCGTCAAAATCCAAAAGTCTGTCAAATTCAGCACTTTCACAGACTTCCATAATTCTATTGTCATATTCGGGACCTTCTTTCGAAAAACCATAAGGACCTTCGGCTTTCATTTTATGGGAAAGATCTCCGCTGGCTACATAAACAACCCGTCGTCCGGTTTCCTCAACAGCTTTCTGTATTATCTGCCCCATTTCATAGTGCATGGGGAGAGACAGCCCTGACAGGCCAATTCGGATTATTTTAAAATCCTGATATAATTTTTCGATGAAATAGAGCGGTATCATAGTTCCGTGGTCAAGGGAGGCATCGCGCTCCCCTAAGGTACCCGCGGGGAATTCCTGCATCTCATTGTGGAGGTCCTTATCCTCGTTTCCGTTCATCTGGGAAATACGACAGATTGCATCAACAAGTTCCGTGTCGTAACGCTCATCAAAGCTGACAGAAGAAGCGTTAAAACGGGACATGTTGCCCCGGGCGCCCAAACCGGGAGAAATATGGAAATAGTCTGAGTACATGATGCTGTGAGGGCTTGAAATAATGATTGTTTCAGGCTTAAGCCCGGCTATCATTTCCGCAACTCTGTTGTACGCATCGGTAGTAGCCTGTATTGCTTTTTCTTCACCCCGACCTACTTCCGGAAGAATGATAGGCGGATGTGGTACCACATAAGCTCCTAAAATTGGCATGGCAACGCTCCTTTCATTTGTTTGGTATTATTTCGTTAATTCTAGTATACTATTATAATGAAAACTTGCCATATACGTGCAATGGTTGGAGGGGATAGCGAAATGCCAAGAGTATCAACTAAAGAAAACAAAAATGCGTATTTTAAGAGGAGAGAGGAGCTTAAACTCACCAGAGAGCAGGCCAGCGAGCTCCTGGAGTCAATTCCGCCCGAGAGAATAGAAAAGATTGAGAATGAGAGGGCAGAACCGCATCCCGATGAGATCATGATAATGGCTGAAAAGTACAAGTCTCCGGAATTGTGCAATTACTATTGTTCACAGCAGTGCCCAATTGGAAAGCGATATGTTCCTGAGGTAAAAATGCAGGATCTTTCGCAGATAGTCCTCAATACTGTAGACTCGCTCAACACTGTGCAGGATCAGCAGAAAAGGTTTATTAACATTGCGGCAGACGGCGTCATAGATGATGCTGAAGTAGATGATTTTGTAGATATCCAGATGGAGTTGGAAAAAATATCAGTGGCTGTTGAAGCGTTGCAGCTATGGTCAGAACAAATGCTGGCTAATGGGAATATTAATGTTGAAAAATATGAAGCCAGAATGAAAGAAAAGAAAAAAGACTAAAAATTCGCCATCAGAAATTATCTGATGGCGTTTTTGCTATTCTATATAATCAGAGTACCTTCCGTAATCCTCAGACTTTACATAGGCCTTGATCACTATGCCGTCTTCTTCATACTCCACGGAGATTACCTGAGAAGAGTTCCTGAGTTGACTCTCAAGCCCTGATTTTTCGTAGGGAATTTTTAGGGTGCAAAATCGTAGTGATTCACTGAGTTTCTTTTCTATCAGGGATATAAGTTCACTTATTCCGATTCCGCTTTTTGCTGACATATATATTTTGTCACCTCTAACTTCCGGAACGCTGATGTTTTCAAGCTTTTCGGCCTTGTTCATAACAGTTATCCGAGGGATTGCACCTGCTCCCAGCTGACTAAGGGTTCTCTCGGTGACTTCTGAGTGCATTGCGTGGTTCTCGTCGGAACTGTCCACCACTTCAATTATTAGATCGGCAAAAAGAGCCTCTTCCAGGGTGGAGTGAAAGGCGTTGACCAGATCGGTTGGCAAGTCGTTGATGAAACCGACTGTATCTGATAAAAGAAATGTCCTTCCAGCTGAAGTTTCAAGCTTTCGTACGGTGGTGTCCAGGGTCGCAAAGAGCATATCCTGAACGTAAACTTTTTGACCGGCGTCGACACCACAAGTATCTATCAGCTTATTCATGAGCGTGGATTTGCCTGCATTTGTATAGCCCACCAGTGCAACCAGTGGGATTCCTGCCGTTGAGCGTCTGCTTCGTTGAAGTTTTCTTGTCTTTTCTACTTCTGTCAGTTCCCTTCGCAGGATCGACATCTCTTTTTCAATCTTTCTGCGATCCAGCTCTATCTGCTTTTCTCCTGAACCCTTGTTGGAAAGGGAACCTCCGGTTCCGCCCTGCCTTGAGAGATTT
>JAEEGL014753198.1_pt1 | contig 26850 bp, 26 predicted proteins | sample 9134231 | NCBI WGS metagenome assembly JAEEGL01 (sample SAMN16246548, study PRJNA631951) | gut metagenome | biome: gut microbiome; feature: rumen; material: fiber-attached | host: Bos | place: Iran: Karaj | collected 2018-10 | reverse complement strand
CTGCAATTAATGTTGCCGCAATATTATACGGAAGATTTCCGAAAAATCTGTCAGGACAATCTTTACCCGTAGCATCTTTAAAATCTTTAAGAGCGTTCTTCCATGTTTTTAAAACATCGCCTTCGATAAGAGAAAATTTTTTCTTATCAGAATAATCTTCAAAAAAATCTTTTACGCACGAAGCAAAACCTTTGTCGATTTCAAAAGCAGTAAGACTTGCACCACGTGATAAAATCTCATCGGTCATACAGCCAAGACCCGGCCCTACTTCCCAGACAAAAGTATTTTCGTTTACATCAAGTGCATCAATAATTTTTTTTCTTGCAGTTTCGTTTATCAGAAAATTCTGTCCGAATTTTTTCTGCATCGCAAAACCTTTTTTCTCGAGGAAAGATTTTAATTCTTGAGCACTGTTGTAATCTGGATGTGAAATCATTTTAGTTCCTTAAAGATGATTTGTAATCCATGAAATGATTTCTTTCATTACTTCATCACTGTCTGTCTCGTTTAAGATTTCGTGACGATCGTTTTCGTATAATTTAAATGAAAGATCTTTTATTCCGTGTGCCTTATAGATTTCGTTAAGTTTTGTTACAGTTTTACCATAAGCACCTACAGGATCTTCTTTTCCTGCAGCAATGAATACAGGTAAATCAACCGGAATCTTTTTAATATTTGACATTTTGTGCATCGAGATAAAAAGCTTAAAAAGTTCATGATAAAAACCTGTTGTCATAGAAAAACCACACCAGTCATCGTTCATATACATGTCAACTACAGCATTATCTTTAGAAAGCCAGTCATACTCTGTTCTTGAATCTTTTATTCTGCTTAAGTATCCGTTAAATGCAATGCTTCCAAGTAAATATGAAGTTCTTTTTTTCTGTCCAAAAAGATAAAGAAGGTCAGCAAGAATAAGACCGCCCTTTGCTTCGAGAGCATTAGGACCTCTTGTTCCTAAAAGGAGACATCCGTCAATTTCGTTTCCATAATTTTCGATGTATGATTGAGATACAAATGAACCCCATGAATGTCCGAGAACAAAAACTTTTTTTCCAGGAAATTCATTTTTTACCTGACATACAATTTCATGTAAGTCTTCTACAATTTTTTTATGTCCGTTTTTATTGCAGAGGTATCCAAAGCCTACTTCACCCTTTTCTGCCTGTTTCTGTGCTGTCTTACCATGTCCTCTCTGGTCATGTGCAGAAACAGCAAAACCTGCATCAACAAAAAAACTTGCAGTTCTGTCATATCTTAAAGAATGTTCTGCCATACCATGAACAATTACGATTACAGCTTTCGGGTCATCTTCCGGAAGCCAGCGGTTAACGCATATTTCTGTTCCGTCTGTCATGGTCTGAAAAAAAGATTTGGATGTCATTTTTAGTACTCCACTTAATTTAATTTTTTTGATAAACTCATACTAAATATGAGCACTACTATTATAGCAGAAAAAATGGTTTTTGGGGGAGATTGTCTTGCAAAAATCGACGGAAAAAACGTTTTTGTTCCGTATGCAGTTCCGGGTGAAAAACTCGAAATCGAGACAGTCGAGTCCAGAAAAGATTATGACATTGCAAAAATAGTAAACATCGTCGAGCCTTCTCCAAAGCGTATTACACCCGAATGTCCGTATTACCAGAAATGCGGCGGCTGTAACCTCATGCACATTGATTATGATTTTCAGGTTGAATTAAGAAAAAAAATCCTTTCGGATTGCTTTGAAAAATACAGAATCGAAATACCCGAAATTGAATGCGTAACTTCTCAAAATACGCTCTACAGGTCAAGATTTCAGCTGCATGACGGTGCTTTAGAAGAAAGGCATTCCAACGAAAAAATCTATATAGACCACTGTGTCATTGCAGATGAGGCTGTAAACGCCTATTTTGCGTCTGTAAAGGCCACAGACAGACCAAAAGGACGCTGCCACATATTCGGTTCAAAATGCGCAGAGCCTGAGCTTTCTGTATCGATTCCGCATGAAAAAAACAGAGAAGAAAAAAAAGGCGGCAAAAACAATAAAAAACTAAAGCACTATATAAGGCCAAAATATGCCGGAAACATAATAGATCCTTCGACATGCGTAACAGTAAACATCCTCGATAAAAAGCTTTCATTTGACGTTCAGGGATTTTTCCAGTCAAACATAAAAATGCTCGAAAAAACGGTAAAACTCGTAACAGACGGTCTTTCCGGCCAGAACGTTCTTGACATGTACAGCGGCTGCGGAACCTTTTCTGTATTCCTCGAAGATAAATTTAATCACCTTACTTTAGTTGAACACAACAGGGCCGCCCTCGTTTTTGCAGAACAGAACTTAAAGCTTAAAAACCACGATTCTTACGGCTTGAGCGGCGAAAAATGGGTAAAAGAAAACGCAGAATCTGTCATAAAACAGAACGGACCTTTTGATGCAGTTGTAATTGACCCGCCGCGCTCGGGAATGGAAAAAGCAGTCCTTGATTATCTTTGCAGGACAAAGCCTTCAAGAATACGACTTCTTTCGTGCGATCCTGTAACAAATGTCCGGGACTTAAAGTTTTTAGTTGAGGCAGGCTATAAAATCAAGCGCGTCTTTCTGCTTGATTTTTACCCGCAGACTTCCCATATCGAAAGTTTATGCTATCTTGAGAGTGAATAATGTATATTAAAAGATACAAGTTAAGAAAAATTCTAGTTTCTCTTGCCTTTTTTTTCGCTTTCCTTACCTCTATATCCGCGCAGGATTCTGATATTAAAAGCATAAAACTCGATGAACTTGACAGAAGCGCTGTCTTTGTAACAGGCGGCTACCCTACAGACGTTCCGCATAAAACAAGCTACGGTTTTATATGTGTTCAGGATTCGAAGTTCATCTCGTGTACTTCAAAGTCGGGTCAAAATCTCTGGCTTACAAATTTAAAGGACAAGATAAAATTCTATACAGTTACAAAAAATGATTTTACTTACGTAATAACCCAGAAAAATCAGCTTTCTCTTTTAAATCCGTCGGGGCTTACGCTCTGGACATCGAATCTTGATTTTATTCCGTCTGGAGCCCCGTTACAAGGCTTTGAAGACCGCGTTTACATTACAGGAGAAAATACGGTTGCCTGCTGGTCAATAGGCTCAGAAAAAAAGTGGAAGATTTCTACAGAAAAACAGGGAATCTTAAAGCCGCGCGTTTTAAACGACGCAAGCCTTCTTGTCTTTATGGCAGAAACTGTCGGTGCAAAAACAAAGGCACTCCGCATCTGTCCATACGGGGCTGTAATTGAAGAAATAGTTTTTCAGGGAACTGTGCTCAATTCTTTTTCTACAGAAGACGGAGTAATTCTTGCCTTTTCTGACGGTAAAATCGGTATGTGTTCTGTAAACGATAAAAAAGACGGAATCAAAAATCACATGACCTTTTCTAAATGGGTAAACAACGATGTTTTCTGTAATTCAAATACGATGTACTGTAAAGCTTCAAAAGGCATGTGCGCCCTATTTACTCCAAACGACAGACTTTATTTAATTGATCTTGAAAGCGGAATCACAAAAGGTTCTTTTTCAATTCCGGCTATAAACAAAAATTCTTGCCTGTCGATTGATTTTATCGACGAAAAATTCGTAATTTTTGACCAGAGTTCGTGCGTAATTTACAGCTCTCAGGGAAAACTCGTTCGCGAGTTTGTAATGCCATCCCAGAGCGGAAAATACAAATGGCTTTATGCAATGTTCATAGATAACGGAATCCTCTGCTTTTTTTCAAAAGACTGGACTGTAAGCGCATTTAAAATCCTTTCGACTTCGAAAGAAAACGAAGTTTCGACTTATGACTTTTTTAAAGCTGAATTAAACAAAAGAACTAAAAATTACTTTATCGAAAACATCGACTACTGTCCGCAAAAATCTGCTTTTTCAGAAGAGGTTTTAAAGACTGTAAAGGCTTATGACTACGGAGAAGCAGAAATCGAGATAACTTCTGACCTTGCAGCCGTGTTAAACGAAAGAATGAACGAAACTAAGACCGTTCAGTCTACACGACTTGAAGACAATATTTTTAAGGTAAATTACAGTTCTGCAGACATAGAAAAGGTTTTAAAGATTGCCCCCGAAGTTCACTCGATTTACCTCCAGGAGCTTTTAATCGAGTTTTTTAAGACAGAAAAAGACAAGACTTTAATAACATCGGCTCTTGTCTCGTTCTGCAGTTTTGCCTATGATCCGACAGGCGAAATACTTCTGGAAATTGAGCGCCTTATAAGAAAGACTAATCCGACCGACAAATATCTTCTTGAAGTTTCGATTGACGCAGTCTATGAAATATGCCGCTTTATGGGACGGCCTGCCCTATACTCAAAAGGAAAGCAGATTTTAAGCAATTTCTTTTATCCTCAGTACGACGAAAAGACAAAAGCCCACGCCAGAGCCATTTTACAAAAACTTGCCGATTTGAATATGTAATGGTATAATATTTCTTATATAAAAAGGAATAAATCTGGAGGATTTTTTAATGCGTAACAATTCTTTTACTAAAAAACTTGCCGGAGTGCTTGTTTTTACATTTGTAATTTCTACTGCATTCTGTCTTGATGTTGATGAAGTAGAAATCAAGTCTACACAGAATCAGACAATTGTATTTGAAAACTATACCGGACCGCACAAAGTTGTTGACTCTCTCGAAGCAATCAAAGGAATCGGTGACAGCCTTGGAAATAATCTTGAAAAAGAAAAATCTTCTACACGCGGAAATCCTGATAAGTATTATATCATTCACTGCTATGACCAGAACGAAGGAAAACTCAATGCAGACATCCTCGTTATAGGAAAAGATGCAGGTGTTGACCATATCAGAAACTTGAGACACATCATTGCTTCTTACATGTCAAAGGCCTATGGATACAGTTATGATGACGCCTACACTCTTGCAACATTCGTAACGGTTTACAATGCAGTTTACAGAAAGAACCTTGACTACTTTAAGAGCAAGTACAAGGATGTTGTAATCAAGAATCTTTCAGAAGATAAAGCAGGTCTTGCCATTTCATGGAAAGAATGGGCAGGAAATTCTCAGATTGTAATTCCTCTTTCTGATGTAAACGGCGGATTAAGTACTGTTGATACTTCTGTAATCAGTGATAAAAATGTAGTTAATTCCATGAAAGAAGAAGATGATAAGGGAATTGACGAAAGAAAGAACATGGTTGACATCAAAGAGCGCGAAGCAGAAACCGCACAGGAAAAAGCAAACGACGCTCAGAAAGAAGCAACAAAGCAGGAAGAAAAATTAAAAGAAGAAAAGAAAGAGCTTGCACAGAAAAAAGAAGAAGCTCAGGAAGCACAGAAAAAAGCTGATGATGCAAAACAGAAAGCCGAAGAAAATCCAAAAGACAAACAGGCTAAAAAAGACGCAGAAGAAGCACAGAAAAAAGCTGACGAAAAGAAAACAGAAGTAGCAAAACAGGAAGAAAAAGTAGAAAAGCAGAAAGAAAAGACAGAAGAAGCTAAGAGCGAAGCTCAGAAAGAACAGGCTAAGGCAGATAAAAAACAGACCGAAGCTCAGACAGAAAGAAAAGAAATTGCAAAAGACCAGAAAGAAGTAATTCAGAATAAAGAAACAGAAGCAAAGAATGGTGTATATGCACTTAAACTTGTTGACTCTTCTTCCCTCCTTTCTACAATCGTAAAGGTTAATAAAGAAGACGGAAAAGAATTAAAAACTTCTTCTGTAAAAGTTATCAGAAACAGAGTTATCTTTAACGATGGAAATAACTTTATTGCAATTGCAGGACAGACAAGCAAAAAAGGTGCTGTAAAACTTGTTCATATTGACAAGGACAATCTCGAAATTGTCGGTGAATCAGAAGAAGTAATTGCAGATCAGTCTGTACTTACAAATGCCGGTTCTGACTACTACTGTGTAATCAATGACAACGGTAAGTACTACACAGGCCGCTTTAACTCAAGCCTTAAATGTACTGCAAAATCAAATGTAGAAGTTAATCCTGCAACTCCGATTGTTGTAACTGGAGACGGAATCTTCGTTACAGACAAGAGCGGAAAAGCAAGAATATTAAGCTCTAAGGATTTAAACTAGAATATCTTTTAAGTTGACGACTCTTTTGCCTTGTTCTCGAATTTCGTGTAAGAAGACAAAAAGAGTATGTCGACATCACCTGTCGGACCGTTACGCTGTTTTGCAACGATGAGTTTTGCATCCTGCACGGCGTCGCGTTCGACAGTCTTTACTCTTTCTCTGTGAAGGAACATAACTACATCGGCATCCTGTTCAATACTACCAGAACCACGAAGCTGTGCAAGGTTTGGTTCATTACCTTCTGCATCACGCGCAACCTGTGAAAGTGCAACAATCGGAATATTAAGCTCACGTGCAAGTGCTTTTAATGATTTAGAAATTTCAGAAACCTGCTCCCAGACCTGGGATGTAGGCATATCTGTAGAAATCAAGCCGATGTAGTCGACGAAAATAATTTTTACACCCTGATTAACTACAAGACGCCGTGCCATAGCTTTTAAGTCAAGAAGCGGCATGTTAGGAACATCGACTACATAAAGTGGCGCATAATAACATCTTCCTGCCGCATCCTGAAGCTTATGAAAATCCTCAAGCCTTAACATACCGCTTTTTAGCTTACCACCCGGAACACGGGCAACCTGGCTTAAAAGTCGCTGACCAATCATTTCGTATGACATTTCAAGACTAAAGAATCCGCATGGAATCTTCTGCTCGATTGCAATATGTTCCATCATCGAAAGTGCCATTGCAGTTTTACCGATAGACGGACGCGCACCGAGAATTATAAGTTCAGAATTCTGGAATCCGCTTGTCATTGAGTCAAGTTCTGCAAAGCCTGACGGGATTCCTGTAAATGAAGTTTTGTTTTTATAGTGATCGTTTACCGTAGAAATTGTCTTGTTTACAATGTTCTGCATGTCGTAAACTTTTGTTGTCTGGTTTTTATCAGAAAGCGTAAAGATTAATTTTTCTGCTTCTTCGATTATTCCACGGCTTTCTTTTGTTTCATCATATGAGCAGGCTTTTAACTCCTGTGAGATCCTGATAAGCTCGCGGCGCACTGCCTGGTCAAGAACGATTTTTGCGTAGAACTCTACGTTTGCTGCTGTCGGAACAAGGTCTGTAAGGGATGCAATATATGCAGTTCCGCCTGCTTCTTCGAGCTTTCCTGATTTTGTAAGTTCGTTTATAAGTGCAAGGGTATCACCGTGGATGTTCTGACGAAAGAGATTTATCATCGCATCGTAAATAAGTTTATTCTGGTATGAATAAAATTTTTCGCTGTCGAGCATTGACACAACATTTGATAATGCGTCCCAGTCAAGAAGAAGTGCACCTAAAACAGCCTGCTCAGCTTCGAGATTGTGTGGCGGAACTTTATCCTTTAATTCGTTGTATTGTGTCATGATACCCCCTTTTACATCTTAACAGCATAACATTTTTTAATTCTTCTCAAAAGACAACTAAAGCCGAGTCACTTTTTCAAGTTTCCCGGCTTTAATTTTAAACCCTTAGGGATTTACTTAGGCATTAGCCTCTGCTTCTTCCTGTGGTTTAGCTTCTTCTGCTTTTGGCTCAGCTTTCTTTTCTGCTTTTTTATCTGCCTTTTTTTCTGCAGCAGCAGATTTGTCTTCCTGAGCTTTTACAGTAAGATGAACTTCTGCAGTCTGTGCTTCATAAAGTTTGATTGTAACTTTGTAGTTACCGCAAGACTTGATTGCAAGACCTGGAATTTCAATCTTTTTGCGTTCAATTTCGAATCCCTGTTTAGCAAGGAGTTCCATAACTGACTGAGAAGTAACGGCACCATAAAGTTTTCCGTTTGTTCCAGCAGGAACTGAGATTTCGAGTGCTGTAGCTTCGAGTTTTTCCTTGAGGCTTGCAGAAGCAGCTCTCTTAGCATCTTTTTTAGCTTCGATTTCTGCTTTGCGGCTTTCGAAATATGCAACTGTTGCTTCGTTGTAAGGAACAGCTAAATTTCTTGGAAAAAGAAAGTTGCGGTAATAACCGTTTGCAACTACTTTTACGTCACCTTCTTCACCGAGGTGTTTTACATCTGCATTAAGAATTACTTTCATATTCAAGCTCCTTTTCTTTTTAAGGCACCGCGTCACCAGGAGTTAGATCGCAGCACCCTTATTTAAATTTAATTTATTCTGCAACGTATGGTAAAAGACAGATTGAACGAGCGCGTTTGATTTCGCGTGCAAGTTCTCTCTGGTGTTTTGCACATGTGCCTGTGATGCGGCGAGGAAGAATCTTTCCTCTTTCTGTTGTAAAGCGGCGAAGTCCGTCAGCATCTTTGTAATCGATCTTTGCTTTGTTAGCACAGAAGCGGCAAACTTTTTTTCTAAAGAAAGTTTTACCTTTTGCGCGGGCACCACGTCCCTCACCTTCGCGTCCGTCACCTGCAAGACTAGCTTCGTTAGATTCCATAACTGCCTGGTCTTTATCTTCTACAGACTGCATATCCATTGTTTCGTCTGACATATTAATCTCCTATTAAAAATTAAAACGGAATATCTTCAGGGAAGCTTGTATCTTCTCCATATGGAACATCATCCATAGGACTAGGTGCACTATTTGCTGAACCTGCTGGTCTTGGCTGGAATTTCGGAGCAAAACCCCCAGATGGCTGGTCTCCAGATCCACCGTTATCCGATCTTCCGCCCAATAACTGAACATTTTCTGCAACGATAGTTACACGACTGTTTTTCTGACCGTCTTTTTCCCAACGGTCCTGTCTAAGATAGCCGTCAACAGCAATCTGTTTACCCTTCTGTAAATAAGGTTTAAGATTTTCTGCTGTCTTTCCCCAAATAGTTACATCAAAGTAACTTACTTCATCTACCCACTGATCTCCATTTTTGCGGCTTCTGTTTACGGCAATACTCACATTGGCTCTTGCAGTTCCATTAGGAAGATAAGCAAAGGAACGTTCATCTGCATTGATGTCACGAGTAAGACGACCGATTATGTTTACACGGTTTACATCTGTCATAAAAAAGCCTCCTCAAATAAAAATTTTAAGCGGAATAGAATTAAAAGAATTATTTCTTTTCTTCAACCTGAACAAACATGTACTTGATAAGATCTGCGTTCAATTTGAACTGCTTATCAATTTCTGCAATTTTGCCTGGATTTGATTTGATGTTAAAAAGAACGAAACGTCCGCGTTTCTGTTTTTTAACTTCGTAGGTAAGGTCACGGTCACCGAATGGTTCTTCTTTTTCGATTTAGGCACCAAACTGAGAGCGAACAGCCATTACGTTGTCTGAACCTCTCTTGTACTTATCTTCGTCTAATGGGAAGATAGTCATAAGTTCATAGTTTCTCATATTTTCTCCTTATGGTCATGGAGACTACATACGTAGTCTCAAGGGGGTTAGATTTGATAATGATAGCAAAATAGTAATTATAAGTCAAGATAAATAAAGTAAATTACACTTCTTACCCCAAAGGCTTTTTTCTTTATTTGTCGCGATTTTATCAAATCGCTCATATACTTCCGGGTAATTACAGTTCTTATTTTGACAAAAATCACAAAAGTGTATATACTCACTCTTGCAGCGTTGATTCTGTTTGAACAGCGACTGTTTTCTTAAAATTAAAAAGAAATGGAATTTATCAAAAACCCCAGGATTTATCTTAATGATAAACCGGTATTTTAGTAAATTCCGCCAGAAATCACAAAAATAGACTTGATCTAAAAAGGACAGGTACTATGACTACTCTTGACTTTCCTTTACGGAAAAAAAATCATGAAAAAATTTCCATGGTGACGTGCTACGACGCGTCGTTTGCAAGCCTCATCGAAGGCACAGAGCTTGACTGCATTTTAATCGGCGACAGCTGCTCTATGGTCATGCATGGAAACCCGACTACCCTTCCTGCAGACATAGGCATGATGGTTACGCACACAAAGGCCGTGCGAAGCAAAACGAAAAAATTTATTGTTTCTGACATGCCGTTTCTTACGACAAGAAAAGGACTTGAAAATGCCGTTGATTGTGCAGGTCAGCTTCTTGTTGCCGGAGCAAACGCCGTAAAAATCGAAGGCGTTGACGGTCAGGAAGATATAATTTCTCATCTTGTTAAAAGCGGAATTCCTGTAATGAGCCATCTTGGGCTTACACCACAGTTTTACAATGCATTCGGTGGACACAAAAGACAGGGAAAAACAGAAGACTCTGTAGAAAAAATAAAACGCGAAGCAAAGATGGCAGAAGAACTCGGATGCTTTTCTGTCGTACTTGAGTGTATTCCGCAGGAACTTGCAGAAGAAATTACTCAAAGTATTTTAATTCCTACAATTGGAATCGGATGTGGGAACGATTGTGACGGTCAGGTCCTTGTTTTGCAGGATCTTCTTGGAATGAGCGATTTTACTCCGAAGTTTGTAAAAAAATATCTTGATGGAAGAAATCTTATTACCGTTGCACTTAATGAATATGTGCGCGATGTAAAAAACGGAGTATCAAATGAAAGTAATTAAGACAATCGATGAGTTTAAAGAAATTAGAAAAAATATAGGCGACAGAAAAATCGGATTTGTTCCGACAATGGGTGGCCTTCATGAAGGACATCTTTCTTTAGTAAAAAAATCCGTAAATGAAAATGATGTTACGGTTGTAAGCGTTTATCTTAACCCGACACAGTTTAACGATAAAAATGATTTACTTACCTATCCTGCAGATTTTGATGACGACAAAGAATTGCTTGAAAAAGCCGACGTAGATTTTTTATTTGCTCCGACTTATACAGAAATGTATCCTGACGATTACCGTTATAAAGTTACAGAAAATGATTTAAGTAAACTCCTCTGCGGTGCAAGCCGTCCTGGTCATTTTGATGGTGTATTAACTGTCGTAATGAAGCTTTTTAATATCGTAAAACCTCATAACGCGTATTTTGGAGAAAAAGATTTTCAGCAGCTGGAACTTCTTCGCGGAATGGTTAAAGCATTTTTTATGGATATCAATATCGTTGCATGTCCTATCGTTCGCGAAAAAAATGGGCTTGCAATAAGTTCAAGAAACAGAAAGCTTTCTGAGAAGGGACTTAAAACTGCACCTCGTCTTCATGAAATTTTATGTAATGATTCAACTTTAGAAGAAAAAAAGAAAGAACTGGAAGATGCAGGTTTTACAGTTGATTATCTTACAGTAAAAGATAAAAGACTTTTTGCAGCTGCCTTTTTAGAAAACGTGAGGTTAATCGATAATGTCGAATACAAATAAAAATATTTTAATTTATGTAAGCGGTTCAATTTCATGTTTTAAATCGTGCTCTCTTATAAGTCTTCTTACTAAAGACGGCTTTGACGTACGGGTTGCTGCAAGTCGTGACGCGCTCAAGTTTGTAGGAAAAGCAAGCTTTGAAGGTTTATCTCATCACAAGCTCCACACAGATATGTTTGACGATGAGTTTGAAATTCCTCATATTGAACTTGCACAAAAATGGCCAGATTTAATCATTGCATATCCTGCAAGTGCAGACTGCATAAACCGTCTTGCATGCGGTCTTGCAGATGATTTATTCGGTGCAATATGTCTTGCAAATAATTATAAAAAGCCACTGCTTATTGCTCCTGCGATGAACACACAGATGTTTTTACACCCGAGCGTTCAGGAATCGCTTAAAAAACTTAAGGCCTGGAAAACTGTAATTCTTGAAAGCCCTCAGGGGCATCTTGCATGTGGAGAAAGCGGTCAGGGCCGGCTTTTAGAACCGGAAGATGCTTTTAATAAGATTAAGGAATATTTTGCATGAACATACTTATAACAGGCGGCGGAACAGAAGAACCAATAGACAACGTTCGAAGCATCTGTAATTTTTCTACAGGAAAAACATCAAAAATCCTTTCTGAATATTTTGTAAAAAACGGTCATTTTGTAACATGCATTACAAGTTACAAGGCAGTAAAACCAGAAAACTGCCAGACAGTTTTATACAGAAGCTTTGATGATTTACAGTCTGCACTTAAAACTGAACTTTTAAAACAAAGCTATAATATTGTAATTCACGCAGCGGCTGTAAGTGATTACAGTGCAGATAAAATCATTATCGACGGAAAAGAATTTAAAACCGGAACTTTAACAAAAATTCCATCAGGTAAAGATTTAAGCGTAAAATTTAAGGCAAATCCAAAGCTTATTAACAGCATAAAAAAATGGTCAAAAGCTCCATGCATTCTTTTTGGCTTTAAGCTTACAGATCATGCTGCTTTAGAAGAAAGACTTGATGCGGTTAAAAAAATATTTGAAGGAAACCCGGAATCTGACCAGTTTTATCCTGATTATGTTATATCAAATGATAAATCAGAGTTACATGGAGATATTCATCCGTGCAGGATATATGATAAAAATTTATGCTGTATAAGTGAATGTGATACAGTAGAAGCGATGGCAGAAGAAATTGCAAAAAGGAGTTTATATGATTTTAACAATTGATGTAGGAAACACGACGATTCAGGGTGGATTATTTGATGAAGACGGAAAGAACGTATTGATTTTTCGCCGTTCGACAAGCCGTGATTTAAGTTCTGATGAAGCAGGACTCTTTTTTAGAAATGTAATTGAGCTTAACGGATTTGATTATACGAAAATTACACAGATTGCATGCTGTTCTGTTGTTCCGTCTTTAAATTATTCACTATCGAACGCGTTTAAAAAATATTTTAAGATAGACTGTCTTTTTGTTCAGGCTGGAATAAAAACAGGATTAAAATTAAAGTATTCAAATCCAAAGGAAATCGGTGCAGACAGAATTGCAGCTGCAATCGGAGCAAGCAATCTTTACGAAGGCAAAAACCTCATAGTAGTAGATATGGGAACTGCAACGACAATCGACATAATTACAAAAGAAAAAGAATATCTTGGCGGAGCAATCTTACCGGGTATAAAAATGTCTTCTTCTTCCCTCGCCTCTGGAACTGCAAAACTTCCTGCAGTAGAAATCGTAAAACCAGAGCGCTCATGCGGAACTTCAACAGTAGAAGCGATTCAGTCTGGAATATATTTCGGGCAGCTTGGCGGAGTAAAAGAAATAATCGGACTTTTTACAAAAGAAGTATTTAACGGAGAAAAGCCTTATTTAATCGGAACAGGCGGTTTTTCAAGACTTTATGAAAATGAAAAACTGTTTGACTCAATTGTTCCGGAGCTTGTTCACATCGGATTAAAAAAAGTACTTGAATTGAATTAAGGAATAAAAAATGCAGATAGAAGTTTTAAAATCAAAGATTCACAGAGCAACAGTTACAGATGCAAATTTAAATTACGAAGGATCAATTTCGATTGATATTGAACTTGTAAAAAAAGCGAACATGCATGTCTGGGAAAAAGTCGATGTCCTTAACGTAAATAACGGCGCTCGCTTTTCGACATACATTATTCCGGGTAAAAAAGGTGAAATCTGCCTTAACGGAGCTGCAGCCCGCATGGCCGCAGTCGGCGACAAAGTGATTATCGTAACCTACACTCACATAGAAGAAAATGAGGCAGAAAACTGGCAGCCTAAAGTCATTCTGGTAGATGAGCATAATGAGGTTAAGGGGTAAAAAAAACGCAGGCTGTAAAAACCTGCGTTACATAACTACTCTATTATTTTTAGCCGATTTCGGAATTTAGAGCCTTTGCGGTTTTGATTTCTTTTGAGTCAGCAAGAAGCTTCTTACCTGCAATCTGGACAAAGCCGTCTTTTGCTTCTATGGAAACGCTAAAGAAGTCATCGCCTGTAATCTGCTCTTTTTTAACTGCATTTACATCGGCACCTTCAAGGATAACCTTTGTACCAGGAGCAGCCCATCCGGCATCCAGAACTTCTACGCATTCTTTGCCGTTTTCATCTTTGTAGTCACCTGCTAAAAGCATTCCACGGCTTTCTACACCGCGCATTGTACGAGGAGCAAGGTTTTCTGCGATGATTACATGTTTTCCTAAAAGCTCTTCTTCTTTTAAGTACATGCGAAGTCCCGACTGAATTGTACGAGGTGTTCCGCTTCCGTCATCGAGAGTTTCGATATAAAGCTTTTCTCCTTCCGGGTTTGGCTTAATATCTGTAATCTTTGCTACAGTAAGATTTATGTTTTTATTAAAGAATTCTATCTGCTGTTCTGGTGTGAGAGCCGGTTTTTCTTCCTTTTTCTTTTCTGCTTTCTTAGCTTCTTTTTCAGCTTTTTTCTGCTGAGCTCCGCTGAATTTTTCTTTAAACGCAAGCATTGTTTTCTGATCAAGAGGCTTAAAGTAAACTTCTGTCGGTCCTACTTTATCAAGTCCTGTAGTTTCACCAAGGTTTGCCCAGGTGTAGCCCGGTTTTGTTTCTGTTCCGACTTTAGATTCCTGAATTGATTTTCCAAAGTAAGACATGATTACCTGTGTATACTGAGGCATAAACGGATTTGCCATAATCATTAAATCTTTGATTACATAGCAGAGGTTGTGAATAAGTTTTGCACATTCTTGAGGGTTTTCTGTTCTGCTCTTCCAAGGTTCTGCATCCTGGAATTTTTTATTACAGATGTCAGAGATTTCAAAAATCGTGTGGAATGCATCTTTTAATTCAGCCCACTCAAGATAATCTGTTGCTTTCTTTTCAAGTTCGCGAACCTTTGTCCAGAGTTCTTCGTCAACCGGAGCTTCCGGGATTACGCCGTCAAAATATTTGTTTACAAAAAGGAGTGTGCGGTTTACAAGGTTTCCGAGATTTCCGATTAACTCGCCGTTAAGTTTTTCCATGAAGTCTTTCCATGTAAACTGGTAGTCCTGTTTTTCCGGTCTGTTAAAGAAAATATAGAAACGCCATGCGTCAGCAGGAATTCCTGACTCAACAGCATCGCTTCCAAATACACCGATTCCGCGGCTCTTAGAAAATTTTCCGTCTTCGTAGTTTAAGAATTCTGTAGAAGACATGTGATAAAGTTTTGTCCAGTTATGAGGTGAACCTAAAAGCGTGCAAGGGAATACGACTGTATGGAACGGGATATTGTCTTTTCCGATAAACTGGAAAAGTTTTATTTCTCCTTTTCCCTTTGCTTCTTCACTTTCATCAGGACACCACCAGCTCTTCCAGTCAAAAGTTCCGCGTCCAGATTTTTCAAGTTCATCTGCAAGCTGTTTTGTAATCGAAAGATATCCGATAGGTGCATTAAACCAAACGTAGAATACTTTATTTTCATATCCTTCTTTTGGAACAGGGATTCCCCATTTTAAATCGCGTGTAATTGCACGTTCCTGGAGTCCGTCACGAATCCATGCCTTTGTCATGTTAACTGCGTTGTCTGCCCACTTACCTTCTTTTGCAGCTTTTTCCATCCACTCGTTTAACTTTGTGCTTAATGCAGGAAGGTCGATGTAAAGATGTTTTGTTTCTTTTACTTCTGGAGTTGAACCGCATGTATGACATTTAGGATCTTTTAAATCAACAGGGTCTAAGAGAGTTCCGCATTCATCACACTGGTCACCGCGTGCCTTTGTAGAACCGCACTTTGGACATGTTCCGTCTACATAACGGTCAGCAAGAAACCTGTTGCAATGAGGACAGAAAAGCTGTTTGTTAGTATGCTCATGAACAAGCCCTGCTTTATCAAGGTCTGTAAAAAGACTCTGTGTAATTTCTGTACACTGAGGATTTGATGTGCGGCCAAATTTATCAAAGTTTATGTTGAACCATTTATAGATTTTTGTATGTTCCTGATAATAATGATTGCACAGAGAACGAGGATCTTTTCCTTCTTCAAGCGCTTTTGTTTCTGTAGCTGTTCCGTATTCATCAACACCACAAACATATAAAGTCTCGTATCCGCGGTTACGGCAGAAACGAGCAAAAACGTCTCCCGAAAGCGACTGAATTATGTTTCCAAGATGAGGAATATTGTTTACATAAGGTAAAGCAGCTGTAATGAGTCTTCTGTCCATTATTTTGTCCTTAAAGTGATTTGATTTGAGGTATTTTAGCAGATTATCAAATTTTTTACAATTCTATGCTTTTTTTCTTTTGCTGGAAATAATTGTAAGATTTATGGTCTTTTCCATTTCCATATTGCATGCAAGGTCTACATCCCAGGCAAGCGAAAGAGAAAGTGTTCTTCCTGCAGGCTGTAGACCGGATGCGTCGATTTTAGAACGCATGAGGGTTATAGGATAAGAAACAAGGTTTGCCATTTCGTTTGGTTCAAATGTAAATACAACGTTGTTATCAAGATCTGTAAGCTGGAAGGCATCTACATTTTTCATAAATTCGAGGCTCTGCGAAGTTTTTTCTTCTATCTGGCCGTTGTTTACGACATCGATTTTATAGCTGTCAAAAACTTCTTTCTTAAAGTCCAGCTGGGCAAAATTGGATTCTACGACAAATTTTGCCTTAATCGAAATCGGACTTAAGTTTTTGAGGATGTACTGAACCATTATTCCGTTGGAATTAATGATGTATTTTTTTCTTATCGAAATTGCCTGGTCAAGGCTAGGGAAATGAGATTTCGTTTCAAGACAGATTTCTCTTTTCGTCGAGTTGAACATTACTTCTTTATAGACATTGTTAGAGAAAACCCCGTTTTTACAAGGAAGCCCTTTTATGTAACGGCTGTATTCTTCTGGTTCAAAAAGATGGTCTACGAAAATTCCTTTTTCATAGTTGTCATTGCATTTATCAAGCGGCATTACGCGCGACATGTTATCTGCATAGTTTGACGATTTTTTCATTACGTCAAGTTCAAAAATTGCGCCGCCTCGACGGTTGATACATACATTAAATTTTTCCATGCGGCAAAGGTATTCATTAAGACCGTCGCAGTTATAGTCATAATTTAAAATCGACTCATGAAAGTCTTCGCATTCACGCACCAGCAATTCTGCTTCTGTAAGTTTTTTAAATGCCTTCTGCCTTTCCTGCGAACTTAAAAGCGCGCCGCTTGTAGGATAAACATAAGCATCTCCGGTCTGAGCTGCCCAGAGATATTCGCGTGCAGTCTTTTTTCTCATCTTGTCGCCCTTACATTGGTTTACAAGAAGAGAAACAAAGATCATACGGTTATACAAAGCCTGACTTCTTTTATAAGTCTGCATAAAGTCATAAACATTTACCGAAGTGTTAGGTTTAATTTCTATCTGCTTGTACGGCTCAATCGACCATTTTGCAATTTCTTCTGTAATTCCTGCGTGAATATATGTCTGAACAAAGTTTTCAGAATTCTTTACGCAGTTATACGGAAGTTCAAGCTTTATAGAATCTGCATATTTTGTTTTTAAAAGTTCAAGGAATTCTTTTACGAGTTTTTCGTTTAAAAGTCTTTTTATAGTTGTCTTGTTAAACGGAATTACAACTACCCTGTCGGCATCCGGATTTTCTTCGTCATTTTTTACAATCTTATCAACATTCTTTTTTAATCGCTGGATAAAACCTTCTGGTGTTTCATTTTCTTCCGGGACAAATTCTTTATGAAGAGAAAGAACTTTAAGTGATTTGCCGCGGTCAGAAATTATCAGAGGTAAAAATAATTTTTTTTCTTTCTGGATAAGTGAGCTGTCAAGCTGAACAAAATCAACGCCGCATGTTTCAAATGATGTAACCAGAGACGGATCCCACGCACTTGCACAGAGCATTACACCGCGCGGACGTTTACCTACAATTTTTCTTATTGTAGAACTTAAAAGTTCTATCTGACCTGTTCTATCAAGCGGGAACAAAAGCGGAAAAACCGGATGATAATATCCGCCACCTAAAATTTCTATCTGCTTTCTATTGGAAAGATTTTTTAAGATTTCAAGAAATTCCGGATTCTTCTGTTTAAAAAATTCTAACTGTGAGCCGGAAAAATAAAAAGTAAATTTAAATTCTTCATGGGCATACAGAAACTGACCAAGCGGTTTATAGAAACTTTCATAAACCGACTTGTAGTCTGAGTAATCAAAAAAACCAGATGTCTCTGTCGAAAATTCAAAACAAATGTTTAGAACGCCCATCTTTTATAAATCCGTACCAAATTCCTGATTAGTGCTGAGTTAATATTTTATAGCAAGATTTCCAGAATTTAAAGTATTTTTGTTCAGGAATTTCGATTTTGCTCATGGAATTGCATTTATCGCATGTCGTAAGACAATCTTCCTTTGCAGCACAAAGCTTGATTTCTGAACCAATTTCCTTTTTTTCTACGAGTTTTATTATGTTTTTCGGGCAGGCAGTAATACACTCTCCGCAGCCGCAGCAGTTTTGTGTAATTACTGCTGTTCCGTTTTTTATAAGGATAGCTTCCTGCGGACATGCTTTTACACAGTCGCCGAAGCCTATACATCCGAATGTACAGTCATTTGGTGTGTCATAAATTGAATTAAACAAGGCACAGCTCTGGATTCCGTTATAAGCCAGGCGTTCTTTTTTGAACGAGCGTTCCGGATTACATAAAACAAATGCTATTTTATCAGAAACTTCAACATTTTTTTCATCAGTGTTGCCTATATAATTAAGTTCAACTTGAGAAAAAAGCGGATCCTGGTTTTCAATTGTCTGGAGTTTTATTGCCGGCATGAAAATTCCGTAAATAAAATACAGGATAAACGAGGCAAGAATTACAAAAAGAAAAATAAACAGAATCTGAAGAATCATTTTATCACCCCGACATTGAGCCACGAAATATTAAATGAATAAACTGCAATCATTATGATTACCATGCTAAGGAAAATAAGACATTTCTGTTTAAACAGGTTGTTTGCAGTAGATGCAAGCATTCTTTTTTCGAGTGCATAAAGAATCGGTATAAGAACGTAAAAACATGTAAGGATGCTAAAGCAGATTAAAATACCGTCAACAAGAGCAACGCCTTCGTTTAACGCAAGGATTACAGTCAAAAACGAAACTGCAAATTCTGCTGCCGTTCTTCTTGTCGTAATCTGGATAAGGATTTCAAAGAAAACAGAAACCGTAATGTAAACCAAAAGCGCAATAAAAGGAAATATTTCTACAATCTTAAGCGGAATTAAAAAATTCATGCTAAGGCAGTATGTCAAAAGATAAGTTATTGCAACACATCCGTAAGATTTAATTGCAGAAAACAAAACCTGTTTTGGATAATTGCACATAACAGATTCTCTGTTAAATCCTATTCCGTAAATGAGGACGGCAGACCCAAAAAATATATAATAAACGAAACTATTAAGCAGCATTTGAATCCTCTATTCTCTTAATGATTTTAAATTTATTTTGAACGTAAATAAATACTAAAATCGCAATGCAAACAAGAACAAGTGCACCAGGAATTGATGCAAAGAATGTTCCCCAGCTGATTGTGTCTTTATCGAAAAATACTTTTTCATAAAGCCCGTTTGACGAAGGAAGCGTAAATGTTCCGTAACCAAAAATATCCCTTACAGCATAGAAAATTAATGCAAGAACAGAAAAGTAACCTGTAACCTTTAAGTTGTCGATTACAGAAACCTTTGTAGAAACGTCAATGTTTTTATAGATTATTCCAATCATGTACGAAGACACTGCAGGAAGATAAAAAACAAAACTCATCTGCAAAGCTATAAGCGGATACATCGCCATGATAATCTGCTTGTAAAGCACTGTAGAAAAAATAAGTCCAAGGACTGTTACGATTGAGTTCATTTCGTGGAGCATAAGTTTTTTAAGCAGGAACGAAAATAAAAATCCAGAAAGAACAAGGAAAAACAGTTCAAAACAGATTATGATTCCATAGGCAAATCTGCCTGGAGCTGCAACCAGAAGTGCAAATGAAATTGCAGTAAATACATAGTAAAGATTTCTATTCATTATGACCTCCGATTTCATCTACAGATGATTTAAATATCTTGAGTGCCTGATTTTTCCAGTATTTGATTATGAGGTCACTGTTCGGATTTTCAAACTGTGAGCTTAATCTTTCGTTTACGCAGCAAAAGCCTTCAAAGGTTACGCCCTGCACTTTGTCATAAAGAAAAACTGCAGCCTGTGGTCCGTAAAAAGTCGTTACGCGTGTAATGAGAACATAACGTACAACCTTGTTGCTTGAGTTTACTACAGAATACATATTAGAGCTTACAGCAATCGAAGATTTTACATTAATCTGATCTCCAATCTGATATTTTTCGGGAAACTCAAGAGGTCTGTGATTGTGCATTACAATTTCGACCTGATTCTTTAACTTGTAGTTATAATTCTTCTTTGCAAGAAAAGAAAATCCTATGAGTAAAAGTGTCATTACCATAATGACGCTCGTAAAAATTATGCATGTCTTAAGTTTAAGTTTACTGTCCGATGTCTCCAGCATTTTCATTCCTCAACATATTTGTTAATTTAACTTTTGTAATCCTGTTTTCAACAAACTGAATAACCGGAGACAAAATATTTAAAAATAAAACCGTAATTATCGAACCAATCGGCGTTGTTCCCGGGCCTGCAAAAATAAATGCAATTACACCGCCTGCAATTCCATAAAAAATCTTTCCTTTGTTAGTCATCGGAATCGTTCCAAACCACTGAACGAGAATAAAGCCGGCAAATAAAGTTCCGCTTGATAGTAAAGCAAGCAGCATGTCTCCCTGCATTGGAATTCCGCCAGAAAAAACAGGAGAAAGAAATTTAACAAGAATAAGATATGTCATAAAATAAAAGAACGGAATCTCAAAAGTAATAACGTCAAATGCAATCAAAAGAATTGCAAAAACGATTGTAAGGAAATTAAACCTGAACGCAGGAATTACCGACTGGCTGTCCCAGAAAAGCGATACATACCCTTGAGGGATTGAAACTCCAAACAGGCTGAATGTCGTATCATTAAACATTGCAGTTATTTTTTCATCAAAAGCGTAAGTCGGGAAAATTCCTTCCTGAATAAGTGTAAGCGAAGGATTTTTTGCTGCAAGAAAATCTCTTGTAAGTAAAAATCCAGGAAAACTTATTCTTCCGATAAACCAGCAGATTGCAACAGTAAGAACAACTGGATTAATCCATGAAACGCGTAAATCACCGAAAGCGTATTTTACAAACAGCATCGAAATGAGCGTAATGAAAAAAACAGAAAAAATCGGATAACCTGCAGGAAGGAAAAATCCGATGAGCGTTCCTTTAAGGATGCAAAGAAGAATTGAAAGGTTTACATGACGCTTATTTACGAAATTTAAAATCTCTGTAAAAAAACATGCAAGGATTGCTGTCCCGATTATGAGAAGGTTGTCATAACTTTTTGTAATAAAAAGCATTATCACCTGCGGAACAATAGCCAGAATCATAAATAAATATGTAAGTACAGTTGACCTTTTATTTACGAACGGACTTAAATTGACCATTTTATACATTTTATTAATATTTAAATTACTTAACATTTTCTTTTGACTCCTCTTTTAATAAGCGGATTACATGAGTAAGAGGCAGTTTAGAAGGACAGATTGCACTGCACAAACCGCATTCTGTACAAAGCATGGCAGATTCAAGGTAAATCGGATCTACCTGAGCATTATTTATTTTTTTTGCATATATGATGTTAGGGCTAAGATCAAGACTGCATACACTTCTGCAGCGTCCGCATCTTAAGCACACACCTACACTTCTGTCATAGTTATCCTGGCGCGAATTAAATGAAATTGACTTTACATATTTTGTTACCGGCGTATCAAGGGAGTTTATCGCTACCCCGCTTATCTGACCGTTAACGATTATTTTGCCGAGTTTTTTTGTAAAGCCGCCGCACTGTTTTGCAATTGTTTTAAATGAAGTACCCACGCAGACTTTTAAAAGCGCATTTGCCTGAAGACAATCGCCGGTAACAAAAACGTTTACCGTTTCTACAGGAATATTAAGTACAACAGCGTTATAAACATGGAACATTGTCGTAGAATCTGTAAAGAAGCATGTCCTTAACATTTCTTTATCAGAAACTGCAACGCGACGCTGTTTCTGCCAGGCTTTGATTAATTCGCGCTTTCCACCGCACGGATAAAACCTTGTATCGATTTCGATAAACGTAACCGGTATAGAACCAAAAAGTTCTTTTGTTTCTATACCGACAGCTGCAGGAAGCTTTGCATTTTTTGCATATGCAATGATGATTTCGTTTGCATCAAGAACCTTTGCAGAAATATAAATACCTGTCGCGATTTTTTCAAACTCACTGCGTGTTAAAATCGAGTCTGCCTGACACGAAGGATCTTCGTCAAAAAGGCGTACTACAAGTTTTTTATCCTTTTCGTCTTTTATTTTATTCATCTCGATTTCGAAAGATGAATATGAACTATTGGAAAAAGTATTGATTACTCCGCCCTCGCTTATCGTACGAAGAAGCATTGCAGGCGAATAATTTTTCCAGTCAAAAACAGTCTGCTGTTTTCCAAGATATGTAAAGCTTCCGTTAAGGAAAATCTCTACGGCTTTACCCTGCTTTCCGTTAGGGTATGTGCAGCTTTTAATTTCTGTTACAGTTCCCGGAATCGGTGAATGGATTTTTGCAGCCCCAAAGGATTTTGAGCCGTATTCATCACGGGATACATCTGCAATTACCTGACCTTCGCGCACAGAGTCTCCGGGTTTAACAGAGCTTGTACACTCAAACCCGTCTTCCTGGCACAAAGGAATCGTAATCTTTGCAGGAAGAAATCCTGTCGTCATTCTCTGCACAGGATTCTTATCTTTTTTCGTAATATCAGTAAGCATTGCCATAGCGTTTCTTTTCACCCAAATAATAGATTGCCATACCACATGGTACCATTATCATAATAAGCATCATTATAAAATTAGACTTGCTGAATTTTTCTCCTGACCCGAATGAGTAGTCAACCGAAAAACCTCTTTCCTGCATCTTCATAAGTTTTTCTATCGCAGGATAATCCAATTTATCTATTGAGCTTATGACTTCATTTTTAAAATCGGAATCAAATTTAAAGACAACTTCTTCTGTCGTCTTAACACCGTCATCCGTATCCTTAAACCTCTGTATCGTAACGCACTCGTTTTCTTCTGGAACTTCAGAATGAGAAGCATTAAGTGACTTATATGGTAAAGTTGCCGTATTCCAGCTCCATACAATATAGTCATCAAGGTTAGGAATTTCTGTTAAAGTATTATATCTTGTCGGCATAGGAAAAGACAAGTCTTGAGAATTTGAGATAGTAAAAAGGCTTACGCTCGTTATATAAAGCACAAAAAGAACGATAACGGCTGCAGAAACAATAAGCCCCTTGTTTATAGTCTCTGAACATATCATTTTCATAAAACGTGCAGGCCTTATTAAAGTCGGATTAAAACGCAGGGAATTTTCGTAATCGCTCTGCATATTGTTTATCATAAATAAAATCAATACTGAACCAACTGCAGCAAGCATGAATAAAAATCCAGAAACAAACGAAGCAAAAAAAGCTGCAACAAGACTTACAAACGATAAAATCATCACGTACTTATTTCTTAAAACATATTTAAGGCCGTCTTTTCTTCTCCAAACTTTCTGACATAAATAAACTGCAAAAAGAACAAGACAGACAGATGCAGCGTTTACATAAAACGGCATCGAAAAAGCATAGATGATCGGGAAAAGCGAAGCGCCGACAAAAACTTTTTTATGCTTTGAAAGAAAGAAAAAGACGGCAGCGACAATAAGACATATAACCGGAGTTACAAGAGGAAAAGAAGATTTACTGTCAAGTCCCGCATCAATCATGCACTCGCCTGCTAAAAAGCCTGCAGCTTTTTTTGCCTGCGAAGAATATTCATCAGGAATATAATAAATCATCACTTTTCTGTCGCGGTCAAAAAAATAAGAATTTCTTCTTGATAAATATGAGTCAGAATAATCTGCCTTAATCGGAAGATAAGGATTTAAAAACGGGATGCTCTGGTTATAATACGAAATTACATCCGAACATCCGTATTTATCGAGCGCGTCAAAAACAACCTTTGCATCTGTGTCTGCCGGAACATAAAGGACAGAAAAACCCTTCCACAGTTTTGCAACAGGAACTGTCCTTAAAATAATCATAAGTAAAATAATAACGGCTGAAACTGCAGCCGGTACGACATATTTTTTAATACCATTCATTTTTACTGCCTGCTCTACAAGGTCGAAAAAGCAAGGCCAATAAAAAATCCAAGCAAAGCGCCGACGACAACTTCCATCGGTTTATGACCCAAAACTTCTTTTATAGGTTTATATTTTATTATATTTTTTTCTGAAAGTTCTTTTCCCATCTGATTGATGGTTTTGGCGTGAATTCCGTTTGCACGACGAACACCAAGCGCATCCCTTATCGTAATCATCATAAGGCAGGCAGAAAGCATAAAGATGTCCGATTCGATTCCGTTTCTAAATGCAACAGAAGTGCACAAAGATGTTACAAGCGCAGTGTGACTTGACGGAAAACCGCCTGTCTGCCAGACCAGGTACTCAAAAAGCTCCCCGATACTGTGAATCCTTCTAAGGCAAAGATTTATGATGGTCTTGATAAACTGTGCAAAAAACCAGCTGAATACACACGAAAGAAAAACAGGGTTAAAAAACAGCTTAAACAATTTTAATTTTAGCGCCAATAACATATTGTAGTATTTTATCATGTCAAAAGTGTTTTATCTAGTAGAATTAGTGAAATAAACACTAAAATATGGTAATATATTTATATGGATTTTAAGGATTTTACAGCCGCAACAGATGATGAAAACCGCCGCCTCGACAAAGTCGTAAGAAAAATGGCCGGTGGAGCACATATTTCATCAATTTATTCTGCCATAAGAAAAGGCCTTGTCCGCGTAAACGACAGAAAAGCCGATATTTCGCTCAAAATCAAGGCTGGCGACAAAATAAGCGTTGCCGCGTTCCTTTTAAGTCCTCTTTCCCAGGCTGAACAAAACAAGTCCCCTTTTGGTATTATGCCTAAAAAAAATAATTCTTTAAAACTTGATTTTGTATTTGAAAACGAATTTATAAAAATCATAAATAAGCCTTACGACGTAAACGTTCATGGCCCGGATGGAATTTCTGAAGTAATCGAAGAAATCTATAAAAGTGAAGCCCATGAAAAATCCCTTTCTTTTACACCGGGCCCTCTTCACAGGCTTGACAGAAAGACTACGGGCCTTCTTGTATTTTCTAACAACCTTAAAGGTGCTGTATGGTTTTCGCGTGCAATTGCAGAAAAACGGGTAAGAAAATTTTATGTCGGAATTGCGTGCGGAAAAATAAATGAAAGGCAGGAATGGAGTGACTATATTGTGCCTGTTCAGCTTAAAAAAACAAATTTTTATACGATGAAAATTGATCAGGAAGAAAAAAATCCTTCTGACCTTGCAGTAACAGTCTGCACTCCTCTTTCGTACGGAAAACACAAGGGAAAAGACATAACATTATGCCAGTATGAAATCCTTACAGGAAAAAAGCATCAGATAAGATGCCAGTCTTATTTTCATGAATTTCCTCTTTTGGGAGACACTGCATATGGAGCTCAGGAGATAAAAGAAAAACAGGGATTTTACCTTCATGCATATAAATTGTTTTTCCCTAAGGATAATGAGATAAATGCACCAGAAGAAATTACGGCGCCTCTTAACGAAGCATTTAAAAAATTTTTAACACAATCGTTGATAAATTGGGACGGCTCACTTATAATAAAATAGTATGGAATCATTAAGTAATCTGCTTAAAAAATTTTCAGGTATCTCGGTAATGGCTTTAGTCGGCGAAAGCGGAACCGGTAAAAGCTTTAAGTCAAAGCTTCTTGCGCAAAAATACGGAATCGACGCAATAATCGACGACGGACTTTTAATTAAAGACGATAAAATCCTCGGCGGAAAATCTGCCAAGACAGAAAAAACATATATGGGCGCTGTAAGGATTGCCCTCTTTGACGACAAAGAACACCGCGACGAAATTGCAAGAATATTAAAAAAAACACACATAAAAAAAATACTTCTTCTTGGAACATCAGAAAAGATGGTAATAAAGATTGCCGCAAGATTACAGCTCCCGCAGCCGTCAAAGATAATTAAGATTGAAGACATTGCAACACGAGAAGAAATCGACAAGGCAATACGCTCACGCCAGGTAGAAGGAAAACATGTAATTCCTGTTCCTGCAATCGAAATAAAAAGAAATTATTCGCAGATTTTTTATGACTCGATAAAAGTATTTTTTTCAAGGCCGGGACTCTTTTTTGCAAGAAAATTTGGCTCGGGAAATTCAAAGACATTTGAAAAATCAGTCGTACGACCAGAGTTTTCTAAAAAAGGACGCATAAGCATTTCAGAAGCCGCGCTCACTCAGATGACAATGCACTGTGTCCAGGAATTTGACTCAAATATAAGAATCAAGAAATTTTCGATTAAAACAGACGCGCGCGGCTACAGGCTTGTCATAACGATAGACGTTCCGTTTGGCAAACAGCTCACCGGCGAAATCTACAAAATGCAGCAGTACATCATCGACAACATCGAAAAATACACCGGAATATTAATTGAAGAAGTAAGCATCATAATCGATAAGATTACCGGCACGGATAAAATTAAGAAGGATTGAGGGAAATGAGTGATAGAGTGTAAAAGTGATTGTATAAAGCAATTTCTTTAAACCGCATAGTTCAAACATCACATGAAAACACATCTTTCAGTACACCTAAATCCTTATAAGATTACGATTTTGACATAAAAAAAGCTCGTCCGGAAGACGAGCTCTAGAAGAGCGGATGAAGGGAGTCGAACCCTCGTCATCAGCTTGGAAGGCCAACTTCCCTTAAACCGCTGTCATATATGAATAATCACTGACTCTCAAATATAATTAAGATATATGTATTTTATTATAAAATAAGCATTTATGCAACTGAATATATTTGAAATATGTTTGAGTGTATTTGACTTTCTATTCAATCGTCTAG
>JAEEGL010533043.1_pt1 | contig 26851 bp, 21 predicted proteins | sample 9134231 | NCBI WGS metagenome assembly JAEEGL01 (sample SAMN16246548, study PRJNA631951) | gut metagenome | biome: gut microbiome; feature: rumen; material: fiber-attached | host: Bos | place: Iran: Karaj | collected 2018-10 | reverse complement strand
TGATAGTCGGAATCGTCTTCGTCCTCTTTCTCGTGATGGGAATCATCGACGGAACGGATATCATAGAAGTCCTCGGCTTCGGCCTCGAAGTATGCGGGATTGCCCTGGCTATAATCCTGGTTCTGGGATTGGTGGCCTATCTTATCTACGGATCCATGATGCAATGGAAGTATTGCGTGATCTTCGAGATGGACGATGAAGGCGTGCTCCATGCCCAGCAGGAAGCCCAAGTGAAAAAGGCTGGCGTAATGTCGGACATAGCTATTCTGGCCGGATTGGTGGCCGGAAACCCTACAACCGTCGGGGCAGGGCTCCTCTCCAAAACCAACAGCAGCATGTACACGGCTTTCGAGGATGTTAGAATCATAAGGGCGGCAAAGAACAGGAACGTCATCTACGTTAACAACAACCATGTCTATGTCTGCGACGAAGACTTCGATTTCGTTCTTGATTTCATAAAAACCCGCAGCCCCAAGGCCAAAAACTGATTCCGGGCCCCATCCAGATCCCGGTGTTGTGAGATAATGTCGGGATCGTTTGTTTTTTATGAAACTATTGATATAAAACATATTTAATCTTGAAATCAAACCTTGCAATTATGGACGATAACATACATCCGTGGGCTGTGTCACTATTTTATACATCAATCATATTGCGAGCCAAGTGACGGTTATGGAACCAAACATAGCGGAAGTGGCGGAACGCATAGTGGCGATGAGGGAACTCTGCGACATCTCTGCGGAAGAGATGGCGGAGGTCGTAGGCAAGCCGGTAGAGGAGTATCTTGAGTATGAGACCGGGAAGAAAGATTTTTCCTTCACGTTCCTGTACAAATGCGCTGAGAGGTTCGGCATCGATATGGTCGAGCTCCTCACCGGAGACAACCCGCATCTTTCAGGCTTCGCTCTGGTCAGAAATGGCAAGGGCCTCCCGATGAAGAGGAGAATAGGCTTCCAATATCAGCATCTGGCTCCCACATTCAAGAGCAAGCTCTCAGAGCCTTTCGTCGTCTTCGCTCCTTACATAGAGGAAGACCAGAACGCTCCGATCCGCGTTTCAACCCACGAAGGCCAGGAGTTCGATTACATTCTGGAGGGTACTCTCAGATTCTCCCACGACGGGCGCATCATGGATCTGAGCCCTGGGGATTCGGTCTATTATGACTCCGGCAAGCCCCATGGGATGTACGCCACGTCTAAGAGCGGATGCAGATTCATAGCAGTCGTCATGAGAGGCGCAGAGAAATGAGGGGCATAAACAACCGCTATCTTGAGGAGACTTACGACGGGGAAGGGCTTCTCAAAGAATACAGGATCAAGTATCCTGAGAATTACAATTTCGGATACGACATAGTGGACGACATCGCTGTCAACGACCCTAACCGCACCGCCCTCGTATGGGAGAGCTGCACGGGCGAGGAGAGGAAGTTCACTTTCTCCGAGATGAAGAGGATGAGCGACAAGACCGCGAATTGCCTCGCATCACTGGGAATCGGGAAAGGCGACGTGGTGATGCTCATCCTGAAGCAGAAGTTCCAGTTCTGGTATTCGATAGTCGCATTGCACAAGCTCGGGGCCATTGTCGCTCCTGCCACGCATATGCTCACGAAGCACGACATCGAATACAGGATAAGATCCGCCGACGTCAAAGCCGTGATATGCACCGACCAGTCCAACATCAGCGGAGCAGTGGAGGCCGCAGAGGACATACCTTCCCTGAAGGTCAAGCTTCTTTCCGGGGCGCCCCGCGAAGGGTGGCTGGATTTCGACGCCGAAGTCGAGAAGGCTCCCGAAGGATTCGCCAGAAGGGAGACCAAAGCTGTCGAGCCCATGATCATGTATTTCACCTCAGGGACGTCCAGCAACCCCAAGATGGTCCTCCACGACCATACGTACTCTCTGGGGCACATAATGACGGCGAAGCACTGGCACCAGGTGGATTCTGAAGGGCTCCATTGGACCGTCGCCGATACCGGCTGGGGAAAAGCCGTATGGGGGTCCCTTTACGGCCAGTGGATAATGGAATCCGCCGTTTTCGTTTACGAATACGATAAGTTCGATCCGTCCGAGATACTGAACATGATTGAGAAGCACAGGATCACTACGTTCTGCTGCCCTCCGACGATGTTCAGGCTCTATCTCAACGCCGGATTGGAGGGGCATGATCTATCATCGCTGAAGAACTGCTGCATCGCAGGCGAGGCTCTGAACCCAGACACATACGAGAAATGGTATGAGGAGACCGGATTGAAGCTCATGGAAGGGTACGGCCAGACCGAGACCACCATGACCATCGGAACGATTAGGGGGATGACCCCGAAGCCCGGATCCATGGGCAAACCCTCGCCTCAGTTCAAGGTCGACATCATAGATGAGGACGGCAATTCCTGTCCTCCGGGGGCTACTGGGGAGATTGTAGTCAGCATAGAGCCCAAAGTCCCCGGAATCATGACGGGATATTACCGCAACCCCGAGAAAACCGCGGAGACCCTCCGCAACGGATGGCACCACACCGGCGATATCGCATGGAAGGATGAGGACGGATACTTCTGGTTCTCCGGGAGGAACGACGACATAATCAAATCCTCAGGCTACAGGATCAGCCCCTTCGAGGTCGAGAGCTGCGTGCTGGAGCACCCTGCCGTCCTGGAATGCGCAGTGACCGGTGTCCCCGATCCCATCAGAGGGCAGCTCGTGAAGGCTACCATCGTCCTCAGGGAAGGGTATGAGCCCTCCGAAGCCATGAAGAAAGAGATCCAGGATTACGTGAAGCACAATACCGCTCCGTACAAGTACCCGAGGGCTGTGGAATTCGTTCCCGAACTTCCCAAGACCATCAGCGGCAAGATACGCAGGGTGGAAATCAGAAAGAAGAACGAGGAAGAAGCCCTCAAGAACCAGTGACGGTTCCCATCCAAACTTTTTACCCCTTTACAATCCTCATTGCCGCCAGACATTTTCGATTGATTATTCGATACGAAAAGCGTATTATTTTGATAAACATAAAAACGAAATTCGTAAAGACATGGAATTTTTTTCTACGAAATTCGTAAAAATCAGGCCAATGATTCATTGCTATTAAATATGAGCATCCAATCATAGGCCCAATCAGGACGAAGGACTATGAGAAACGTCAACCTCAGATACGTCAAGGAGACCTACGATGAAAACGGTCTTCTGACGCACATGGACATAGACTGCCCGGACAGCTTCAATTTTGCCTATGACATAGTTGATGACATCGCCATCAACGACCCGGACAGGAAGTCCATGATTTGGGTGGACGATTTCGGAAACGAGAAGATATTCACCTTTGCGGACATAAAAAGGCTCAGCGACAAAACCTGCAATTATTTCGCGGCCAAAGGAATAAAGAAAGGCGATTTCGTTCTCTTGGTCCTCAAGGACAGCTATCAGTTCTGGTACATCATCACCGCCCTCCATAAGATGGGCGCCATACCGGTCCCGGCGACCTTCATGCTCAAACCCCATGACATAGACTACCGCATCAAAGCGGCCGGAATCAAAGCAGCCGTGGTCACGGTTCTGACCGATGCCGCCGATTCCTTCGATGCGGCGGAATCCACTAAAGAACTGGCATGCAAATTCATAGTCGGAGGCCAGAGGGAGGGATGGCTTGATTTCGATTCAGAGGTGGAAACCTATTCCGATGTATGGGAGCGCGTCCCCACCCATAAGACCGACAAGTTCCTCATGTATTTCACATCGGGTACCTCGGACAACCCGAAGATGGCGGTCCACGACCAGACGTATCCGCTCGGCCATACCCTTCTGGGGAAGCACTGGCACCAGGTCGATCCCGACGGCATCCATTGGACGGTCGCCGACACAGGGTGGGCAAAGACCGCTTGGGGGCGCATCTATTCGGTCTGGATTATGGAAGGGTGCACCTTCGTCTACGAGTTCGATAGGTTCGATCCCCACAGAATCCTCGGCATGATCGAGAAATACAGGATCACGACGTTCTGCTGTCCGCCAACGATGTTCAGGCTCTATCTGAACGCTGGCGTCGAAGGCTATGATCTGTCTTCGCTGAAGAACTGCTGCATAGCAGGCGAAGCTCTGAACCCGGACACATACAACAAATGGTACGAGGCGACCGGCCTGAGGCTGATGGAAGCGTTCGGGCAGACCGAATCGTCCGTCATCGTCGGCACTCTCAGAGGAATGATCCCCAAGCCCGGGTCCATGGGAAAGCCTTCCCCGCAGTACCGCGTGGAGATCATCGATGACGACGGCAATCCATGCGATGTCGGCGAGGAGGGGGAGATAGTCGTCAGCATCGAGCCCAGAGTCCCCGGGATATTCAAGGAATACTACAAAGACCCGGAGAAGACCGCGCAGACGCTCCGCGGCGGGTGGCACCACACAGGCGACGTGGCATGGAAGGACGAGGACGGTTATTTCTGGTATTCCGGCAGGAACGACGATATAATCAAATCCTCCGGATACAGGATCAGCCCCTTCGAGGTCGAGAGCTGCGTGCTGGAGCATCCCGCAGTCCTAGAATGCGCCGTGACTTCCGTCCCAGACCCGGTGAGAGGCAACCTCGTCAAAGCCACGATCGTTCTGAGGGACAAATACCAGCCGTCCGACGAGCTCAAAAAAGAGATCCAGGATTACGTGAAGCATAACACCGCTCCCTACAAGTATCCGAGGGTCATCGATTTTGTTTCCGAACTCCCGAAATCCATCAGCGGAAAGATCAAGAGGGTCGATATCCGCAGGAAAGACCACGGAAAGCACGTCCGATCATAATGCGCCAGCTCGGTGTTATTGCGTCCATGCGCGTAATAATTATAAGAAAGCCATGCGATTCGTACCTTCATGAGCAGTTTTGAAGAGCTCTGCAAAGCATTGGAAGAGATGGATCCTATCACTTTCAACCAGAAATTCAATCAGCTTTCCGTCAGCGTCCTCGATGACCTCAGCATCATCAATGCCGATGGCATGGACGCTTACACCGATTACCTCAGTTTCGTTCTCGCCGCGGTCGCCGCCGATGGGGAGCTCTCAGAGAAAGAGTTCGTCGTCATAAAGCCTCTCTTCGACAAATCCGCCGGGAAAGATGTCAGCTACGAGGAAGCGGTCCAAATGTTCAAGGACATGGGCCTCGACAAGCCTGACAATGTGAAGAACGCCGCCGATCTTATGGTCGATATCATCGAGCTCGTCTCTCCCGAGACCAAGGATAAGATCGTCATGCTCTGCCTGATGATCTGCGCCATAGACGGCAAAGTCACGGACGACGAGAAGAAATGGATAGCCCAGCTCATCGAGCCTCTTGAGCCGCCAACCCCCATGGAGCTCATCGACAGCTATCTCGATGAGGCAGGGGCCTTCGTCCTCGCCACCAACCGCGACGGCCAGCCCAGGATGAGGGTGCTCGGATTCAAGACTGTTCTTGACGGCAAGATCTACTTCGGAATCGGGACCTTCAAAGATGTGTACGCCCAGATCCAGAAGAATCCCAACTGCGAGATTCTCGCTTTCAACGGGGAGGAATTCGTCCGCTGGGATGGGAAAGCCGTGTTCTGCGACGACAAGAGGCTCTCCATGGCCTTCGGATCCGCTCTGCCCGAAATCGCCAGCATGTACCTCAAGAACAACCTTGAGATCGCGTTCTTCACCCTCGAGGGCGGCAGCGCGGAGATCGTTGGCGTCACCGACAAGACCGTTCTCTTCTGAAACTTATCGGGAGGGAATCCCCTCCCATTTTCTGAGATTAAATTATAGTGCAAGAGCTTGGGGACATGTTATCTGCCCCCAGATTATTCTGTGAAATTGATCAGGGCAGGGTGCCCTATTTGATCGGGGTCAACGGAACCCTGATGCCCTGATCGATTCGCATAGGATGCCGGTGATCTCGGGGCACAACCCGATCTCTTGCATCATCTTTACATGAACATTCTTGCCTCCGACATTCACCATGCCGTCGGAGACGTTCTCTGCGAGGCCGAGCTTGATCGGAACGTCCTTCCTGGAATGCTTGGACGCTGAGATGAACATCGGCAGGACGAATATCGAATCGTGTTTCTTAGCGGTCTCGGCCAGCGCTTTCTCAACCGAGGGCTCGTTGAATTCGTTGCTGCAGCAGACGACGTCATATCCCGCGTTCTTCAGCGCTCTGGCTCCTTTCTTTACGACGTTCAGATTCCTGCCTTCTCTTGAGCCATGCCCTACCGCGATGATTCCTGCGTCCTTTGTCCCGGCCATTCTGCCGACCGCATCGCGGACTGCATCGGGATATTCTGGGCTCATGGTGAACGTATCGGCGACGTAGACCTCTACGCGGCGTCCTTCCAGCTCTATGCTTCCTCTGCGGGTGTCCTCGTTGACGTCGAATATCTCGAAGATCGGCGAGTCGGTGCGGCTTCCAGACGCCATGAACAGAGGCAGCACGACCAACGAATCTGTTTTTTCCTGGGCGATCTCCGCCAGGGCCTCATCCATCTTCGGATCGCCCACATGGAGGTACGCGGTATGGACCTCGGTGCCGATGATCTCCGTGAGTTCGTCCGCTTGGATCTCCGCCGCGTTTCCTTCGGGGCGATCCGTTCCATAGGCCACGATGAGAACTGAGAATGGCATGGTTTCGGAATCTATCGGTGGGTATAAAAAAAGCGGGGACAGCTGCCCCCTTAAAAGGTTCAAGCATCCGGCCAGATTTCGTGGGCCATCTCGCGGAGCTTGTATTTCTTGATCTTTCCGGCGGCGTTCTCCGGGAACGCATCCACGAACTGGACGAACTTCGGGGATTTGTACCAGGCAATCTGGCCTTTGCAGTAGTCGAAGACGTCCTGCTCGGTAAGATCGGATCCAGGCTCCTTTATGATGAATGCTCCGACCTGCTCGCCATATTTCTGGCTGGGGACTCCGACGACCTGCACATCCCTGATCCCGGGGCAGTGGTAGAGGAAATCCTCTATCTCTTTGGGGTAGACGTTTTCCCCGCCGCGGATGATCATGTCCTTTATCCTTCCTGTAACGTAGAAGTATCCGTCCGAATCCCTGTATCCCAGATCTCCGGAATGGAGGTATCCGTTCTTGTCGATGACTTTGGCGGTCTCCTCGGGCATCTTGTAATACCCTTTCATGACGTTGTAGCCTTTGCAGCAGAACTCGCCGATCACGCCGTCCGGGCAGGGCTCGTAGGTCTCTGGATCGAGGATGACCGTGTCGATTCCCTGAAGCTTCTTCCCGACGGAGGAGCATTTCTTCTCCATCGAAGGCTCGTCGTAGGTCGTCTGCGTCATTCCCGGGGAAGCTTCGGTCAGGCCGTAGACTATAGTGATCTCCTTCATGTTCATCTTGTCGACTACCTGTTCCATAGCTTTGATCGGGCATGGAGATCCGGCCATTATCCCGGTTCTGAGGGATGAGAAATCGAATTTATTGAACAGCTTGTGGTTCAGGATGTTGATGTACATCGTGGGGACGCCGTACACGGAGGTGCAGCGCTCGGTCTCGATGGACGTCATCACCTTCACCGGGTCGAACACCTCGCAGAAGACCATGGTGACGCAGTGGTTTATGCACGCCATGACTCCGAGCACGCATCCGAAGCAATGGAACAGCGGGACGTTGATGCACAGGCGGTCGTCCGAGCAATAGTTCATGTTCGCGCCGAGCCAGTATCCATCGTTGGCGATGTTGAAGTGGGTGAGCATGACTCCCTTGGGGAATCCCGTGGTTCCGGACGTGTACTGCATCATAGTGACGTCGTGCACATCGACGGAATCCTTTCTCTCCTGATACTCGCTGTCGCTGACGCTCACGGCCAGTGATTTCACCTCATTCATCGTGTACATCCCGCGGTGCTTCTGGGGCCCGAGGAACACGACTTTCTTGAGGTACGGGTAGGTCTCGCTGTGGAAGGTCTCTCTCGGCTGTTTCCTCAGCTCCGGGATGAGATCGTATACTGTGTCGACGTAGTCCACGTCCCTGACTCCGTCGATGAGGAACAGGTATTCCATGTCGGACTGCTTGAGGACGTAATCGAGCTCAGCTCTCCTGTAATTGGTGTTGATGGTGAGAAGTATCGCGCCTATCTTGGCGGTGGCGAACATGAGGGTGATCCAGTCGGGGACGTTGGTGGCCCATATCGCCACTTTTTCCCCTTTTTTCACGCCCATGCCCATGAGGCCTTTGGCGACCAGGTCGACTTCCGCGTTCCATTGGGTCCATGAAAGCCTCAGCTCTCTGTCGACGTAGACGATCGCATCGTTGTCGGGATGCTCGCGAGCGCATTTCTCGATGAGATCCCCCAGCCTCTCATCGCTGGTTATGTTCTTTCTTGGGATGCAAGGCATGGATATCGCCTCATATGGGCGTGTACAGGACCGCATATATGGACGCGGGCCCGCCGATGCAGCCGACGTAGTGGGGGACCACCGAGTTGTAATAGGCGCTGTCGCCCTCCTCGAGGATCCTCTCTTCCTTGCCGTATCTCAGAAGCACCTTGCCGGAGACGACGATTATGAATTCTTCGCCTTCGTGGATGGACATCTCCTGGATCTTCTCCTCTTCCATTTTTATGAAGAGGGGCTCCATATGCCTGTCGGTCTTCCCCTTTCCCAGCGGGAAATACTGGTAATCCCCGAAATCGCTTCTGGAGGATGCCTCGGATTCTCTGCCGGATTTCCTCACGACTATGGGGTCCGGTTGGAACTGGTCATCCATGAATGTGCCGAGCCTTTGGCCCAGAGCGCGGGAGATCTTGATGAGCTGGCCGACCGGCGGGTACGTGCGTCCCTCCTCTATGTCCTTGATTAGAGCGAGATCAAGTCCAGAGTTGATTGCGAGCTGTTCCTGCGACAGTTCGAGCTGTTCCCTGTACTTGCTTACTCTCTTACCAAGCTTGTTTTCGGCCATTTGGTAACCTCAGATTGGCTGATGTGAGGATGATTAAAATACTTATCCAAAAACGGCGCCAAAACGATTTTTTTGCGATAAACTATCTATGTTTCGTTGTGATTCACGACTTGTCCAGATTGAAAGCGGACAGGAAGCGAAATCGGCGCCGGACCTCAGAGCCTTTTCTTATAGAGGAAATCTTCGCAGACGCCATCTCTGAGAGTCTTGGAGAAGTAGTTCGCATAGACCAGCGAGGTCACGAACGTTATGGCGGCCGCTGGAATCAGATATTCCAGATAATAGCTTACGATGGTCCAGACGGTGTTGCCATAGTATACGGATATCAGGAAGCTGAAGAAAAACAGACCCAATGTTACGAACCCTAGGAACAGCTTTTTCCTTGCGCCTTTCCACAGATAATATGGTCTGGGCGCCACCGATATTGCTTTCGCGCCGACGCTCTTGATGCAGAGCCACGGGGTCACGAGGGCGGGGAGGAACAGCGTCAAGGTGATCATGGCCCTGATTATGATGTCTTTCGATACCGTCTCAAGTATGATGGGGTTGAGAAACAGCATCGAGCATACCAGAATCCCCAGCGAGAACGTGTAAGTCCCCAGCCAGATGAACGAATCCAGATCGACCGCGTTGCCCTCGTCTTCAGGATCGACCTCTACCTCTTCGATGTCCAGCACGTCGGGCACTCCGAAGAATTTCGCGGCGGGATTCTTTCCCTTATCCGTTCCTCTCTCTACGGAAAGAAGCAATCTGGGGATGTATTTCCTGAGCATCGCAGATATGGTGGTCAGGATGCCTATCGGAGCCATCACCATAATGAACAGGGTCAGTATGAGATCGAGGGCGCGGAAAACCGTCAGGTATTCGGATCCGTAGGTCTGATAGGCATCCAATCCTCCCAAATATAGGACGTCGTCGGAACCTGTGAACAAAGCCCATGCGACCACCAGCGCTATCACGAACACGCCGGTCAGCAGCCATAATGGGAATGGCCCTTTGTTCAGATAGGGCACTGCCCAGGCCCCTAAGACAGCGAAACCTATGGCGAAAATGGTGCAGAGGCGGTTTATGAACATCCAGAAATCATAGTTCTGCCTGAAGATCGTCAGCGCGAACGTCGCCACCAAGCAAGCCACGATCAGCCATGGAAGCATGCGCACCGCAGCGGCATCTCTCCTGTCGGATTGATGGTTCACGGTTTCGAACCCTCCGAGCGCTATCGCGGCACGGTCCAGCTTTTTATTGAGGCTTCTTTTGGCGTTTTTGCGGTTCGTAGGTGACCCACCTTGAGCTTAGAATAGTGATGTATTAGTTAACAGCTTCTCAGATCGAAGCGCAATGGCATTATAACACAGTTGCCGGACCATCTCACAATCCCCATTCGTCACGCGCCAGCCGGCCTCGGCTTTCCGAACAGCCGATCATCGGGGTATTTTTTCTTCAGGGCATACCAGACGCAGAGCAGCATCATCGCCAGGCCCAAATATTCGGCGGCATCCAAAGACCAATAGATAGCGGTCATGCTGAAGAATGTGGATACGTAGTAGAACAGGATGAACAGGATCTCGCGTATGAACATGGTGATGGTGGCCAGCTGCGAGAAGCACAGCGCCTGAAGGATCGAAGAGCAAAGATGCGTCAGGCAAATGGAAAGCAAGGCTAGGGCATAAATCCTGATGACCATAGCTATCTCCGATCTGAATCTGGCCATATCATCGGAATAGGTGAATGCGTACGAGAACGGTTCCGCCAGAACGATGAGCACCACGGTCAGCGCCAGCGAGATTATGATGGAAGCTTTGAGGGCATATCTGATCCCGGCCATGACGTTGTCATTGTTCCTCATTCCGATGGCATATGAGACCACGGGGATCATGGAAGCCGCGATGGCTTGCACCGGGACCATGGCCAGCGTGATGTAGCGATACGGAAGGCTGTACGTGATCATGCCGTCCGTGCCGCCGACCTTCACTACCAAAGCATTCTGAGGCATCATCATTAGCGGAATCAGCGCCAGTTCCAGGGAGTGGGGGATGCCGACTTTGCAGATGTCCCATATCTGCTCTCTGATGAATCTGAATCCTCTGAGCTTCGGTTTGATGAACATCTTTCCTGACGAATACCAATACAGACCCACCGCGGTAGTCGCGATGAAGGAAATCGCGGTGGCGAGAGACGCTCCCAGAAGCCCCAAGCCTAAGACATAGATGAGTATCGGATCGAGGACGATGTTGATCAGGGATGCAGCAATGGAGAGACCGGAGGATTTCTTCGCCTCGCCTTCGGACCTGAGCATCCCCAGTATAACTCCGTTGAGAGTCAGGAACGGGCTGAACAGGAGGAAAGGCATCAGGTATTCCATGCTGAGGTCTACGTTCTCTCCTCCGCTCATGAACGAAATCATGCTGCGGGAGCATGCGTACAGCAGGATGGAGAGGCATACCGAAACCAAGGCTATAAGCACCAGGGACTGGGATGCGAGGCTGTCGGAGCGGCCATAGTCCTTAGCTCCCAGAGATCTGGATATCGCGGTTGAGGCTCCTACTCCAAGGCCGGCGCCTATGTCAAGGAGCACCCAATACACCGGTCCAGCCAATGTGATGGCGGAGTTGGCGTCAGGGCCGAGCCCGGCGCACCAGAACGAATCTATGTAAATCTGGACGCTCGACAGAAGGAAGGCGAAGATCAGAGGGATAGCCATTACCCTGATCGCCTTCGGCGGATTCTTCCCCATCAGCGCTATGCGCTCAGTCTCTTCCAGACAGACAACCCCTTTAATGGTAGGCAGGGGCAGAGCCCCATACCTGTTTATTTCTTGAAGACCAATATGAAACCTTTCCCCAAGACCGGTTTGAGATCGTCGGTTATCATCGGGTCTTCGAATGGAGAGCATTCTTCCAAGGCCATGCAGCGCCCTAAGACATCCTTATCCCATGCCGGCCTGCTGACTGAGTTCAGCGGGAGTTTGGCATAGTATTTCTCGATGACGTCGTAGGCGCCCAGCCCAAGGTCGCGGCTCTTATAGTTGGGGAAGATTTCTGGGTCGGATCCGGATGCCTTCCATTTCGCAATGTTCGCCTGCCAGTTGCCGTCCAGGATGATCAGTTTCCCGCCCTTTTTCAGGACGCGCGCGGCTTCTTTGAGGGCCTTCCCAGGTTTGAAAAGGTTCCAGACGACGTTGCGCATGACTACCGCATCGAAGCTTCCGTCATCGAACGGGAGGTCGTAAGCGTCTGCGACGGCGAACTCCGCGGGAGCCCCGCATTCTTCGGCGGTAATCTCGGCCATCTCTATCATGCCGAAAGCCCTGTCGGCTCCGACTACGGAGTATCCCATCTTCGACAGAGGAATGGCCACGTTCCCGGATCCGGTGCCGAGGTCCAGCACTTTCGATCCGGCCGGTATGCGTTTGGCGATCTCTTCCGCGCAAGTCTGTGCTTTTCCGTTGGAAAGCATGATCGAAGCGCGGCCGCTGACCACTCCTGCGATGCCGTTCCAGTACTCGTTGACGATGCACTCGTTCTCCTGGTCTGGGTTGGGTTTCTCCGCTCTGACCATGAACATGGGCCCGGATGTGCCTCTGTCGTAGTCCTTATCTGGGAACAGGTTGTCGTCCACGATGATGTCCACGAATCTGAGCTTGAACATCATGTTTCTGTCCCATTCGGGCCTGGGCGTGCCTATCATGGGGCAATTCTCCCAGTACGTCCAGCGTACATGGAAGTCGTAATGGTCGGTGAACGGTTCCAACCCAGCCTTCACGTGATCGCGCATGGCCGAGCGCATGGTTCTCGCCTTCTCTTCGTCGAAGAGGTTGGCGTAGTGGTTGGCATCGAATACGAGGATCCTGCCGTTGGGCGCCAGCACTCTTCTCCATTCCCTGTAGCATTCGTACGTGTCGGGCAGCGTCCATGTGACCACCCTGTTGATGATCAGGTCGAATGTGTTATCGGGGAAATCGAGGCTGTTGGCGTTCATGACGCGGAACTCGCACTCTACGCCCTGCTCCTGAGCGTTCTCCTCAGCTACTTGGACCATCTCTTTGGTCACATCGATTCCGATGGCCTTGTGGCCCATTTTGGTCAGGTTTATCGTGAAGAATCCGGGTCCCGTCCCTATGTCCAGAATTTTCAATACATCTTTTTCGGGGGCGTTGTCCAGGATCAGTTTGATCCAGCGATCGCTGGTCTCTCTGTTCTTGAGCTCTTTTTTGACCCCTTCTTTGTATCCTCTGGCGGACTCGCCCCAGAACTTCAGCGTCTCTTTTCCTGCTTCTTTCGCTATAATATCACATCCATTTCAGTCTATATTGCCGAATTCGTCCATCATGGATTGGCCCAATATGACTACCGGGGCCCCTTCGTCCTCTATGACTTTGCAATGCACACCGTAGACTTCTTCTATATTCTCTTTTGTGATGACTTCTTCGGGTGTTCCCACTTTGTAAATGACTCCCGGGGGAGACATCATCACCACTTCATGCGCATATTTCGCGGAGATATTCAGGTCATGGCTGATCATTATCACGATCATCCCCTCGCTCTCCGCCAGAGCCCTCAGAAGCTCGACCACGTAGACCTGGTATTTCACGTCAAGATTGGCGGTCGGCTCGTCGAGGATCAGAACTTTCGGCTTCTGGACGAGCCCTCTCGCAATGGCGACCTTTTGGTGCTGACCAGCAGAGAGCTCGCTGAACAGTTTCTCGCTCAGGTCCTGTATATTCAGCAGGACCATCACTTTGTAAACCGCCATCATCTTCGATTCTTCCGAATCTCCGGATCTGCGGTTTTGGCATCCGATGAGGATGGTCTCCAGGACGGACATCGAAAAGACGTCTTTGGAGACGACGGGCACATAGCCTATGAATTTGGCGACGTCCTTGTGTCTCATTGTCTTGATGCTGCGTCCGTTGATCAGTATGTCACCGGAAGTCAGGTTTTCGATTTTGCTCATGCATTTGATGAGGGTGGATTTTCCTACCCCGTTAGGCCCTATTACGCAGTAGAGGCCTGGGCGGTCTATCTTCAGGTTGATGTCTCTGATGATCGTCTCTCCGGAGCGGTATCCGAATGTGACGTCTTTCATCTCAATCGTGACGTCCCCGATGTTGTCGGCATCAGAATCGTCATCGCCCATCAGCGCCTCTTTCATGTCCTTTTTCAGATCTGAGATGCTTCCCATGACATCACCACGCGCTGTTGCCTTTCCTTACCAGCAACCATATGAATGTCGGACCTCCGATGAACGCCATGACCACTCCAACGGGTATGACGGCAGGGTCCAGCACGGCTCTTCCAAGAAGGTCGCAGACCACCATGAGCATGGCTCCGAAAAGGGCCGATGCGGGAATCAGGTATCTGTTGTCCGCGCCGATGAATATCCTCACGATGTGGGGGGTCACCAGCCCGACGAATCCTATGACTCCGGTGAAGCTCACAACTCCCGCGCAAACAAGGCCAGTGATCGCCAGAAGGAAAACTCTGAGCCTGTGGGGGTTGATTCCCAGGGCTTTGGCGTTTTCATCGCCGGTCGCAAGCACATTGAGCTTCCCCGAAAGCAATTGTATCACTGTAGTTCCAACTATCACTATGGCGGCCATGTACGGGATGTTGTCCCATGTCACCTTCGCCAGGCTTCCCACCTGCCAATGGTAGATGGCGGCCAGGTCTTCGGGGGACGACCAGAGCATGAACACCGTCGTCAAGGCGTTGAAAATGTACATCAATCCTATCCCAAACATGATCATGACGGTCGGGGATGAGGCTGATCTGTGTTTCGAGAGCAATACTATCGCAAGTATGGGGAGCATAGAGAAGATGAAGGCCATTATGACCGTGGGGGTGCTGTTGACGACGGAAAGCCCAAGGGTTATGGCCAGAGTGGCTCCGAAAGACGCTCCCGAGGAGACTCCCGTCGTATACGAATCGGCAAGAGGGTTGCGGAGGACCGACTGAAGCACAGCTCCGCAGATAGCCAATCCGATTCCGCCGAATATTCCGGCGACTATCCTTGGGGCCCTCACATTGACTATTATGAAATCCAATCCTGTGTTCTGGATGTTCCCAGTGATATGGTTCCAGATGGTAATGTAGGTATCCGCGAAGCTTATGTCCAGCGGTCCATAGGCAATGGCGTAACCAGCCGTTATTATGGTTATGATCACGCATATGACTATGAAGAACAGGCGCCTGCGGATGGTGCGGTGGTAGTCCGCCATGTGCTTGCGGTATCCCTCCGAATCATCCTCGTCCGTCTTGGACCATTCGCGGACCATTCTGGACATCGGTTTCGCAATCAGCGGGTCTTCTTCGATCTCTTCTATGAATCTCATGATACCCAATGAAAGGTTCGCCCCTCTGAAGAGGGGGCAATTTTTGTTCAGGCGACGATGAACGGGGCGTTGATCGTCTTCTTGATGCTTTCCACGGTGTAGTCTCCGCCGAGGAAGTTGTTGTAGTAGTAGACAAGATCCTGCCACGCGCTCTCTTCGCTGTAGTCGTCGGTCCCGTACACGTATGTGGACAGAATCGGGAGGAGAGAGATGCTGGATGCCCCGCCCATGACGGAGAAAGAGGTACCGATTATCTTGCCTGTGTATCCCGCGTTGGTCAGCCATTTGGCGATGTTGTTCACGGTCGATACGTAGTCTTCGTAGGTGTTGACGCTGACAGCCTCGACGAAGATGACGTCGGGGTTGTATCTTAGGATGTTCTCGACGGAAAGCCCGGTGATGTATCCGCTCTCGCCAATCGGGTATGCGTTGGTCATCTTGAGGTTGACCACGGTAGCAACGTCGGCGTAGTTCTCGAGGCCGGAGGACATGGTGTCCATTCCGAGGTCTGCGGGAGACTTGCAGGAGTGGGAAGTGAGCAGGATATAGCTCTTCTCGTTGCCAGGGGTGATGCTGGAAGTCGCTTTGTCCAGTATGGTGTTGATGTTGTTCATGTAGTCCAAATACGCTTTGTATTGGGCGTTGTCGAAGCTGCCGAACAGGGCTCCCAAGGTTATGGTCGCCGCTATTCCTTCGATGCCGTTGATCCATCTGGCCTCGTGGAGCTTGATCTGGTCGATCGGGAATGAGGAATACCCGGCCTTGACCTTCTGGTCGAAGGTGCTGTCGTAGACATAGCCTCCCTGCCCCATGACGACGGTCGCGCCGGAGCTGACGACCTTCTCGTAATCGAAGGGATAGCTTCCGAGCCTGGCCCATTTGGACGCGCCGGGATAGACGGACTCGTCATAATCCCCGTCCAGCGTCGCGGTGATCATGTCGTATTTCCCTATGATCTTCAGGAGGTCCGCATCCATCGATCCGCCGATAGCGATCTTGCCGGTGAGCGGGAATGTGATCTTAACGGTCTCGAGGAGATCGTTGACGTAGAACATCGGAGCCGTTTTGCGCTCAATAAAGCATTTCAGAAGGCCGACGTCCTCTTTCGTTATTTTGCCGTCAGCGTTCGTATCGGCCAGAGGATTCTTGGCCTTGTTCCAAGTCGATTTGCCATCGACTATGTTCTGGATGAAAGTTACATCGTCATTGTTGAGATAGACGTCGTTGTTAGCGTTCCCGAACACCAAGAGTTTGGTGTCGATCGAACCGACAGTGGCTTTTCCGGAATCTTCGGTCAGATAGTCCGACGTGTCGGTATTGTTATTGCCGTTGTTCCCGCCATTGTTGTTCATCAGCAGGAAAGCAGCGGCGATGGCGATAGCTACGATGGCAATCGCAGCTATTGCAATCAGCATTTTGTTGTTTGCCAAAATAACACCTTGGATTATAGTTCCAATTATGACGACTGTTTTTTTAATATTTAATAGATGGCGAATATTGACAACTATTGATCATCATACATTTTATTTATTAATAAACATAGTAATCATACAATAATGGTGTATATAGCCAATTTTCGCGATGCATTGAGCATTTTATCCTTTTTTAGCAACCACAATGAATTGGCGATCCGAAACGTTGCGTATGCATTCCTCGACCAAAGCATCTTCAAATACTTCATTCTCCAAGATATTCATGTCAAGGCGGCCGAGCTCGCGCAAGTCCCAGGAAGGCCTTTCTTCTCCCGAAAGAGGGAGTTTGCGGAATATCGGGTCTATGATTCCGGTGCCGCCGAATCCTGTCTCTCCGCTCCTTATTCTGACTCCGTCATCGTTTGTTTTCGGCAGATTGGAATCCAGCGAGCCGATCCAATTGGCGTCTATGATGATCAGATTTTTGCCTTGTTTGAGTACGCGGCATGCCTCCGAGAGCGCTTTTTCCGGATTGAAAAATGACCACAAGCTGTTGCGGATCACAACAGAATCAAAGGTGCAATCATCGAATGGAAGGTTGCATACATCGGCGACAACGAATTCCGCATCGGAACCAACCTCTTTGGCGCATCTCTTTGCCTCTTCGATCATATGTCTGGACGAATCTATGCCGACGGATTCGTGGCCCGAGAGCGAGGCGGCAATGGCCAAGAAACCGGCTCCGCATGCAAGATCCAGAAGCTTAGCTTTCTCCGGGATTCTATTGCCCAACAATTTGAGGTATTCCATCCCCCTCCCATCCGCGCAAATCCTGTGGCAAGTTCCGCTGTCGAATGGCGCCATGCCTCCCCAGTATTCTTCCACCAGGAATTTTTCCTCCTCTTCTGGGGAAGGCTTTCTGGCGCTGATCAGGAACAAAGGGGCTGGCGCTTCGGGGTTGGGCATCCGGTCAAGAGGGCCTCCGACGAGAACGTTCTCCTCAGCGACGATGTCCATGAAGCGAAGTTTGATCAGCACGTTCCGATCCCATTGGGGGCGCTGCGTCCCAAGCATAGGGCGGGTCTCCATGTATTCGCCGCGGAACATGAACCCTGTATTCACGGTCCCCGAATCCCGGCCTGATATCTTCATCTCCCTGATGAGGTCCCTGAACATTCTGTCATGCTCAGCGTCGAAGAAATTCCAGTTGAAATTGGAATCGAATACGATTATGCGGCCATCAGGCGCGAGGGCTCTCCTCCATTCTCTGTAGCATTCCTCCATGTCGGGGATTGTCCATGTCACGTTGCGGCTCAGAATGAGATCGAATGTGTTGGATTCGAAATACAGCCTGTCGGCGTTCATCTGGAGGAAGTCGCATTTCGCGCCGAATTCCTCCGCATTCATTCTGGCGACCTCCAGCATGCCTTCGCTGAGGTCCACTCCCGTGACATCGTGTCCATCCAAGGACATGGCAATGGAGAAGAATCCCGGTCCGGTGCCTATGTCCAGAACTCTGAGCTTTTCTTTTTTGGGGGCGTTCTCGTATACCATTCTCATCCATTCGTCTTTATCCGACGATGAGAGCTGGCTTTCCACTATCTTTCTGTATTCTTTGGCGGCGGCATCCCATGCTTTTCTGGTCCTGGATATTTCGTCCATATTATCGGCATTCAACGCACTCAGTCCTATGCTATAAAGGCCATGTTGGATCCTTCATTCTTCTTCGTAGATTCATGGCTCCATAATCAAACGTGATGTGCGCGTACGGGCATGTATTATTAGCGCATCCGAGAATTGTCGGCCATGGGCACTAAATGCTTCATATCAATGGAATATGGGGACTCCATCAGAGGGGTTTCCTGCAGCTATGACGGATATATCGGCAGCGCTGGAATGACTCTTCTGTCAGCTTTTTCTGATAGGAGCCTTCTTGGGATGCTTATCGACAAAGGTGACATGAGTTCTTTGGGAACAGCGCTGAACAACACATCTTTCTGCGGCGGGAATCCAAGGACATACTCCCCGGGGGAAGATCTGTGCGCCAAAGAGTCTGCCGAATACGCTTATGTTCTGGGTGAGGATGGAAGATGGGCGTATTATAAGATAGGAGATCCGGAAAGGCGCGACCTAGAATCGGACGTCCAAAAGCTGATGGAAGAGCAATCGTAAAAAGGGGGAGGCTGGCGCCCCTCCCAGATGTTTAAGAAGTTTTTTCAGAGACTTATCGTCACTCGGCTCAGTGTCCTTCCTCGTTTCCCAGGCGGCTTATCTGCCTCTGATCGACGGCTTCGGAATTAGAATTCCTCTTCTGGACCAAGTACCAGATGGGCACATAAGCCGATAGTATGACTGCGGCTATGATTATGGCTATGTATGCCGTTATCCCAGTTTCCAATCCGCCATCGGAGCTCAGGTAGTAGCTCCAATAGACGAGGCTCGGGAGCCATACGCAGAACTGAACTACGACCATCGCCGAGATGACGCCGGTCCAGCCTCTGGGTGCTTTGAAAGGCCTCTCCATGCTTGCGAATCTGGGGTCTCTCTTGGTCTTCACGTATGCGGCGAGAGCGATCCCGTTTGCGATGCAGTATCCGATGGCGGAAGCCGTGAGAACTGTCATGGAAGTGGTGGAAAGCGCGAACACCCACGAGCTGGCCTCAAGCACGACGAGAAGCACAAGGTTGAAGGCGCTCACGAAAATCATCGCATTTATGGGCATGCCATGCTTGTTCTTGACGGCGAACCATGCGGGGAGGTTCCCTTCTTCCGCTATTGAGTTGAGGGATCTCGAGGATCCAAGGAATCCAGTCTGGATGATCAGAACCATCGCGACTATAAGGAAGAACAAGGCGATGTACGATCCCAAGTCTCCGAAGACGAATCCTGCGATGGGCTTGAGCGTAGCGGTGCCCGCATCCACGATTGCGTCGTGTCCGAGGGATCCGTATACGACAGTGGAAACGAAGAAGTACATTATGAGACAGATGATTCCGCATCCGAAGAGCGCTTTAGGCACATCCTTTCCGGGTTCTTTGTATTCCGGTCCGTAAACGGCCGCTGTCTCCCAAGCGCAGGCGCTCCATTGTCCGAGCGCGAAGCATCCGAGGATGAGCACGACATCTTGGGTGGACCAGCTGAATCCGGGGCGGGTCCATTCCGTCGTGATGACATCGAAGCTGAACATTCCCTTGGCGAGAGCTCCGAGAAGAATGACGACTATAGGTATGAGTGAAAGCATTGCCAGAATTGTGCTGACTTTGGCTCCGCCTTCGAGGCCGCGCGCTCCCAACACTAGCATAAGGGAAACGATTACGATCCCGACGACCATGTAAAATCCGACTGCCACCCATCCCTCGAAAGCGAGATCGAACATTTGGACGAGGTAGTCTCCGATCATCATCGTGAAAATGACGACCACGGGGCACCAAGCGAACCAATAGCACCAAGCGCTGAAGGCTCCCAATAGCTTGCCTTTGTCTACGCCGTTTGTTTTGTTTTCTGATTTGAATACGGCCTGAGCGCAGCCAGGGAGCCCAGTAGCATTAGGCAGAATCGTCACCATTTCGCCATAAGCGAGATTCTGGACGAATCCCTGCAGCACTGACACAGTCCATACGAATATGCAACATCCCCATACGAGTGAAGATACGTCGCCTAACGATGGCAAAATCAGGAGCGGAACGCCTAGGGCAATGAACATCCCCTGTTTCCAGCTCACAGATCTAGCCATCGACGCGCTATCATCTGACATTTATTTTTCCTCCAATCAAACATCCATGTTATTTGTCGATGTGTTAACAAAAAATATTGTCTTCACTATATAAAATTAATTGAAGAAAACAAAAGTATTGATATAGTCAATAAAAAAAATGGCAGCATGCATCGTTAGTTTAGCCGTCGATTATTTATGCAATATAAATAAGTGATATGTCAATAAAAAAATTTATAAAGTGTTAATTTTAAACAAAAATTCAATGTACTATAATATTTAAAATATATAGATAAATATTAATATTAATTACTTCAAAAATAAAATGGGATTAAGTTCTCGCAGCCAAATTATCCGTCGTTTTTGGCTGCAAGTTCAGCTAAATACGAGTAGTATGGCTTGTCAAACTTAAGATCCTTCGAATCTGTCTCGGCGTACAAAGCGTTGCCCATGATTTTTAGGACGGCATTCCGCGTGACGCTGATTTCTTCCGGCGTCAGCCCTGCCGAATATGCCATATCTATGCTCTCAACCAGATCTGATATCATGTCGGCGAGTTCCTTTCCGTAGTCTGTGAGGTAAACGTGGTATTTTTTGCTCCGGGGGTCGATGCGATCGTCATAGACTATGCCCTTTTCTTTGAGGACCTTCAGAACTCTGTGCGTATTGGCGTTGTCGATGTCGAGAAAGCGTGACAGCCCGGCGGTAGTCTGCCCGTTTTGGACTCTCAGTGCAAGGATGTAAATCGCATGGGAGCTGTTGAGGCCGTAGGGCTCCACCGTTTTCGTCAGATTCTTGCGCATATGGAAGCTCAGCCTGTCCAGCAGAGCCGGCAGGAATGCGTTCCAATACGGTGTCTCAGCCATCTTATCCCTCCTCAAAGAATCCAATCCTTGAGGATGCGGGGAAGTATGGGCGAATTGACCACATAACTCCCATGGTCCGCATCCGGAACGATGTACATGTGCCCATAGGGGATTTCAGCGGATATGAATTCGGTGTCCGACCTCTTTATGGAGTCGAATTCCCCTGCGATCACCAGGGTCGGGACCTTTATGGAAGCCAAATCGAATTCCGAAATATGGGGTTCCTCCAGCATCAGGCGGATTTTGGGGTCGGTCTTGTCCAACGATTCCAGCTCTTCCTCCGTCCACTCTACGGTAGAGGGATCGGAATTGGCGCCGCTCACCGCCAGCCTCAGCAGATCATCGGGGTGCTCAGAAGCGAGGATCAGCCCTATTATACCGCCATCGCTGTATCCATAAAGCACAGGATTCTCAAGATCCAGTTCCTTGATGAGGCAATGGATGTCTTCGGCCATGTCCCTGTAATGCAGAGCATCTGCGGGGGAGCTCAGCCCGTGGCCTCTGGAATCCACTCTGACCACGGCGAAAAAATCTCTGAGCTCTTCGACTGCGACGTCGAAGATCGACATGTCTTCGCCGTTCCCATGGAGCAGTATTATGGGACGGCCTTCCCCCTCGATCTCGTAATGGATATCGATGCCGTTTATTTTCGCGAACATGTCCTGCGCCTCCCTCATCGATGCCGAAATATGGGCAAAAAGGGGCCGGGGGCCGGAATGTCCGACCCTCGATCGGTTCTTTCGGATAAGGTTAACTATTCTTTGCTCCACCCTTCATTTTAGCGTTCCTGCTCTGAAGCACGAACCAGACCGGTATGTACAGAAGCAAGATGATCGCCCCTATTATGACCGAGAACGTTCCGTTTTCGATTCCTCCGTTGATGCACCAATAGGCGAGGCAAGGTATCAGTATGAAGAACTGATAGATCATCAGGAAGCATGCCACATAGAACCATCCGCGGGGGGCGGTCCATGGCCTGGGCAAATCCTTGAATCTCTCCGATCTTCTGTACACGACGAATGCCAGCATACCCATCCCGAGCGCCAAGCAGAATCCGAAGGAGGATGCCGCAAGAATCATTCCTACGGATCCGAAATGGATGATCAGGATGAATATTATGCCCATCGCGAATTGGAACAGCATCGCAGCGATCGGAGCGCCGTTCTTATTGGTCTTGGTGAAGAATCCGGGCATGTTCCCTTCGTGGCCCATGAAGTACAGCGTCCTGGAAGATCCGAGGAAAGCGGTCTGGATCAGCATGACCATTCCGGCTACCAGCAGCACCAAAGCGACAATGAGGCCTATCTCTCCGAAGTCGGACAGGGCAATGGGGTAAAGCGTCGCGATGCCCCACTCATCGATCTGCTCGGGGGTGAGCATTCCGTAAACGCAGAAGGGCACGATGAAATACATGGCGAGACAGATCAGACCCGCTGAGATCATCGCCTTAGGCAGATCGCTTCCGGGGTTCTTGTATTCCGATCCGTAGGTTGCGGTAGATTCCCATGCGCAAGCGCACCACTGGGCATAGGCAAACATTCCGAAGATCATCAGGAAATCGCCGGCAGACCAATCCCATCCCGTCGGGGTGAGGTTATCGACTATCATGCCGAAATCGAACGCATGGCCGGTAGTGGAGAATCCGGTGAACGGTATGGCGATGACCACAAGCATGGGCACGATAGCTATCAGAGCGAGGACAAGGCCGAGTTTGGCTCCTCCAGACAATCCCTTGGACCCGACGAACACGATTATGCTGAAGATAACGACGCCGAGAGCGAGTTGCATATAAAGAATATCGAAAGGAAGCGATATTCCCAATCCAATTTCCATGTATTTGGTTATGTAATCGCATGCTGTGCAAGTGAAAATCGGGATGACAGGCGTCCACGTGAACCAATAGGCCCATGCTGTGAACGCGCCTGCGAACTTTCCCAGATCGAATTTCTTAGGGTTGGGGCTTGTGAATACCTTCTGCGCGCACCCGCCTATTCCAGGCGCTTCCAGAGCGGCCGCCATCTCTCCGATGGCGAAATTCTGGCAGAACCCTTGCAAGACCGAGACGGTCCAGATCATTATGCTAAGTCCCCATGCGGTACCTGCTATGTCGTAGATACCTGGAAGGATGAGAATGGGAACGCCCATGGCGATGATCACTCCCTGCTTCCAATCGATGGACTTTACGAGGCCGCTGTCGGACTGAGAATTCGTCATGGACGATTCCGACCCCGATTTTCCGTCCGAGTAGACCTCGACGTTATTGCTCAAGTTGATTCCTCCCTTGGATACATTTCTTGCCGATTGTATCCAACTGTTTAATAAAATTTCATTAAACCATATTTAATCTTTTTTATTTATTGAAGAAAAAATTAAAATATATGTTTTATAAAATTCATTGATGACTACAATATTTCAATAAATTCAATATTTAAATTTTGTTATAGATGCATCCCATTTTTTAATTGCTATAAGGATAATTAATCATTAAATTTCCTAATTGTGTTATAATAACAGATTCATAAACAACATATTTAGGAATTTTTTGTTGATAATTCAATAAACAATGTATTCGAAACAAAATTTAAATAATATTGTCTAGACAAAACTATTGATTTTGGAAGTCCACTGAGATCGTATCCGCTGATACAATCCATTATAAGAGCATTATCATAATATGGGTGCCGATTGCAATGCCAGGAAGCAAATATGACAGGGAAATCCGTTTCCTCGCGAAAGAAACCGAGAGGCTGAGCGCATAGAGAACGGATCTGGAAAAGATCAAACCGATGGATGAAGCTCAGAAGAGAGAGAACAAAGAATGCATCGAGAAGATAGATGCGCTGGTGAACCAATACACTGCCAGAAGGAAGGAGATCGAGGATTCCTTCGTCGAATGCGGGCTCGAAGTGCCTTTGGTCTCGAGGGATCTCAATGCCACTGTCAATCCCGTTGGGCCGTCATTCGAGCCTGTGGGAAGGGATTACAGGATGAGGATAGAGGATGAGGCGACGTCCAGGATGGGCAGCTCCAAGCCCCAGCCATCATCGCAGGAGAACTATGGGCCATCCGATTCGGACGATCCTGCTGTCTTAAAGGAAGACCTGAAGAGAATGCAGGTCCGCATTTCCGAGTTGGACGAAGCCATCGTCGAGGCCGCGATCGCAGACGATTTCGACAGAAAAAACAAACTGGAGAAGGAATCCCGCGACCTTCGCATCCAGCGCGAGAAGACCATAATGAAGATCAAGAATCTGGAAGTCCCCCAGCAGAAGGCCGTCAATGATGGATACGTTGAAAGGATAGAATCCCTGGAGGCCGACGTCCGCGGTTTGAGGTCCCAGATATCCATGGTACGGGGAGACATCAACGATCTAAAAGATATGGTCGAGTCCATAATGCGTTCGCTTCAGATGGACGACGAAGACGAAATCCAATGAAACCTATGGCGGCCGGCAGTCGGCTGCCGATTTCACACCTTTTAATATCTTGATTAATACCGACATTCTTTATTAACCTTTAATTATAGACGACCGAAAACCCATAGATGGGCACGGATGTTGATCCAATGGCTAACGAGACTATCATATTCCCATTCGTTCGCGTAGTAGGGCAGGACAAGATGAAGAAAGGGCTTCTGCTGAATATAGTGGACCCTGCAATCGGAGGGGTTCTCATCAAAGGTGAGAAAGGGACCGCCAAATCAACTTCCGTCAGATCTTTGGCGCAGATCCTTCCTCCGAGGCAGTCTGTGGTGGGGTGCCCTTACCATTGCGACCCCAGATTCCCAAAAAGGATGTGCGCCGATTGCCGCGAGAAACTCGCATCCAACACGCTGAAAACCGAGGAAGTTCCCACATCCGTTGTGGAGCTCCCGCTAAGCGCTACCGAGGACCGCGTATCCGGTACTCTCGATCTGGAGCACGTCCTCAAAACCGGACAGAAGAAATTCGAACCGGGAGTCCTGGCGCAGGCCAACGGAAACATCCTCTACGTGGATGAGGTCAATCTTCTCGACGACCACATCATCGACCTTCTGCTGGATTCCGCTGCGATGGGCGTCAACTACATCGAAAGGGAAGGTGTTTCATTCTCGCACCCTGCCAAATTCGTTCTTGTGGGAAGCATGAACCCCGAGGAGGGAAGCCTTAGGCCTCAGCTTCTGGACAGATTCGGTCTTTGTGTCGATGTCGAAGGCGAGAAGGATGTGAGCACCAGGATGGAAGTCATCAGGCGCAGGATGCAATTCGACGCCGATCCCGAGGGATACCTCGCCTCGTTCCAGAGCGAGACCGACGCCCTGAGGAAGAAGATCGAGGACGCCCGCGCTCTTCTTCCCAAAGTCGTCCTCAACGATAAGATACTCCACGATATCGTTCACGTCTGCATCCATTTCAAGATGGAAGGCCACAGGGCTGACATCACCATGATGAGGGCATCCAAAGCCAATGCGGCATTGGAGGGCAGGGCGGAAGTCACCAAAGAAGACCTTCGCACCGTCGCTCCCCTCGTCCTCGGGCACCGTCTCAAGAAGCGCGCGTTCGAGGAGGTCACCTTCGACATGAAGGAGCTGGACATATGCCTGGGCATATGACGGTCGCCCACTATCCTTTCCCCGCCGTATATGGGATGGAGCAGGTCAAAAAGGCGCTGATGTGCGCTATAGCCAACCCTAAGATCAAAACGGTGCTCATCAAAGGCGCTTCGGGGACGGGAAAGACCCTGGTCGCGCGCTCGCTCGGAGAGATATCCGGAAAGACGATAGTCAATGTCCCTCTGAACGTCACCGATGAGCAGCTGTTCGGATGCCTGGATCTGGAATCCGCTATCAAGGAGGGGAAAATCGAGCTCCAAGAGGGCCTTCTCCAGCGCGCGGACGGCAACATCCTCTACATGGATGACGTGAATCTGTTCGAGCAAAGGATGACCAACGGCGTGATGGAAGCCGTCCTTTCAGGAAGGGTTAAGATCGAGAGGGAGAACATATCCACGATGTACGAAGTGGATACGATCCTCGTGGCCACGATGAACATCCACGATTCGTATCTCAGCCCTGTGATCCTGGACCATTTCGATATCTGCGTCGATGCCGATTATCCCGATGATGAAGCCGGCAGGACGGAGATACTCAGGCGCAGCCTGGCTTTCGACGAGGATCCCGATGCGTTCGCCTCCATGTATGTCGAGGAGGAAAGGGCCATCGCCAAGAAGATAGCAGAGGCGAGGAAAATTACTGAAGGCGCGGTAGTCCCAGAGAATATCGCGCGCACAATAGCCACCGTCAGCGGGAATATGGGCATAGACGGCGCCAGAGGAGATCTTTCCACGGCCAACGTCGCCATAGCTCTGGCAGCTCTCGATGGGAGGTCCAATATCTCCGACGACGATCTGGAAGAAGCCACGATCCTGTGCCTCTCCCACAGGCGCAAGGTCGTCAAGGGAAGACGCGTCGACAAGATGGAGAAGGTAGTCCATTCCAGCGTCGGGTTCAACACCGAATCCAGGGCGATTTTCAAAGCGGTCCATCCGACCAGGGATTCCAATCATGGGGTGGGCTCCGATCAGGAGGAAGATGACACTCCTTACGAGGCGGATCCGGCCGCCGTCGCCGACGATACGCATAAGTTCAAAGGCAGCGA
>JAEEGL016071970.1_pt1 | contig 26852 bp, 27 predicted proteins | sample 9134231 | NCBI WGS metagenome assembly JAEEGL01 (sample SAMN16246548, study PRJNA631951) | gut metagenome | biome: gut microbiome; feature: rumen; material: fiber-attached | host: Bos | place: Iran: Karaj | collected 2018-10 | reverse complement strand
GGTAAAAGTTAGCCCAGTTATTAATAATACATGGAGCATTTTTAGCTTTTTCTAATGAATCAATTTTAACAAAGTTTAATTTAATATTCTTTTCTTTAGCATAATCAGATAATTCTTTTACTTCATATTCTACATATGGGCATTCATTAGAATAATAGATAGTAAAATCTTTATCATCTATTTCCATCTTTCTAGCATTATCATTAAACTTAGGTGTTTCTTTATCATCAAACTGTAATACCATTAAGTCATAATCATTTATAGTATCTACTACTTTAAATCCAAAATGTTCAAAAAATTTCTTATCACCAATAAATGGCTTTTTCTTTTGAGTAACTATAGTACAAATACCACTCATCTTTTTCTTCTTTGCATCTTCTATTGCATATTCTAATAATTCTTTACCAATACCTTTACCTTTAAAACTACCAGCAACCCACAAACAATAAATATACATATAGTTTTTTCCATTAACGGGAGCCCAGGCTGTTTCTATTGGTTCATATTCAATAAATATTTTACCTCTAGCATTTAATTTTCTAAATACATGTCCATCCTTAAATTTGCTTTTAATCCATTCTTTCTTTTTATCTACACCATTTTGATGTTTAGGATCCCCTATTGCACAGCATATGTGTTCTTCTTCAATGTTTTTTTCATCTAGATTTATATAATCATTCATAAATTACACCTCAATTATAATTATAAACAAAAAAACTAGCTTTCACTAGTTTCTTTTCATAATGGTGTCCCGGAAGGGATTCGAACTCTTGACCGACGCCTTAGAAGATACTCGGCATTAGATATAGTATCTTCATTTTATCCTGATTTTATAAGAATTTCAAAGATTGCTTTTTTATTTCAAAAGAAAAGGCGCCGTAAAACGTCGCCATAATCTTATTAAAATTTACTTAATAATTCTATTAATCTTGTATTTTTATATATGCTTTCTCTTCCTACTTTTTCATATTCTAATAGTCCAGCTTCTACTAAACTATTTAAATATGTAGCAGCAGTTTGTCTTGTAACACCACATCTATCTTCAATATAATTAATTCTTGTATACACTTCATAGAAAAGAGAATCTAATAATTCATTTGAATATATTTTTGGCAACTTTGCCATAAATTCTTTCTTATAAGATTCCATTTCATTTTGTATTTGTTTAATTAATTCAATAGTATTTTCTGCAGTTTCTTTAATTCCATCCAATATATATATAATCCAATCTTCATAATTATCATTTTCTCTTAATTCAGATAATAACTTATAATATGTATCTTTATTCTTATTAATGTAATTACTTAAATATAGAATTGGACTATCTAAAAGATTATTTAATACTAAATATAATACATTAAGTATTCTACCAGTTCTTCCATTTCCATCATAGAATGGATGGATAGATTCAAATTGATAATGAATTAAAGCCATTTTAATTAATGGATCAACATCATCAGAAGTATCATTAATATAATCCTCTAGATTTTTTAATAGATTTCTAATTTCTTTTTCATTTTGTGGAGGAGTATATATGATTTCTCCAGTAATGCTATTTACTAAATTAGTTCCAGGAGTTTTTCTAATTCCAGAATTGTTGTGTTCTATAATACCTTGCAATTCAACAAGTATATTTGTAGATATAAATCCCTTTTCTTTTATTAATTCATATCCACGCCAAATGGCACTTCTATAATCAACTACTTCTTTTGCTGCCTCTTCTTTAAAACCACTCTCAGTCAATACTTTATATATACTATCATGAGTTGTTACAATATTTTCTATTGCACTACTATCTTTGGCTTCATTTATAGTAATAGCATTTATTAATATATGTTGATTAGGTATGGAGTTTGCAAATCCTTTTAATTCTGCAAGTGACCTTGAAGCATCATTTAATGCTTCTAAAATTCTTGGCATTTTTAAATCATAATCATTAAATGGTAATAGCTTCATATTATCATCTCCTTTTATATAATAATATACTATTTATTTAACATATTCAACAAATATGTTAAATTTTCTGTATTTTTTTAACATATTTTATATAAGCGTTAAATCAACTCTTATTTATTATTACGATAATCTCTAATATTATCATCTATTATTTGTTGTTTATTATCTTTTTTTGGATTTAAAATAATTAAAAATAATAGCATAAAAAACGTATATCCAATCCATATAAACATATTTTCAAATATAAATGTCTCTATTAATGTAGAAATAATATTAATAATAGTAACAGAAATAATTATTTTGTTTTTTATATTTAAGTATTCAATAGTATTTTCTTTTTTATTTGCTTTTCTAATAAACAAAAGCCATACAATAAAAAGTGAATAAGGAATTATAAAAAATATGGTACCTTCTCCTACTTTTGTTATTGTCGGTATGATTGTAAAATAAGAAAACGTTGATGGAGAAATATAAAGTAATAAATCAATTAATAAAAAAATTAAAGTCAGTATTATATAATTAACTAAATATTTTATCATATTATCACCATAATAATCTTATCACATTTAAAATGAATATAAAACTGTTGTGCTCTATAATTATATAAAACAAAAAACTAGCTTATGCTAGTTTCTTTTCATAATGGTGTCCCGGAAGGGATTCGAACTCTTGACCGACGCCTTAGAAGGGCGTTGCTCTATCCAGCTGAGCTACCGGAACATTACTCAAATGACATATTAAATTATACAGCAAATTCAATTATATTTCAATATTTTTTTACTACTTTAATTATCATTTATAATAAATATTATTGTTTTATCTTGCAAATTCTAATTATTACAATTTAATTAAAAAGCATCTATGTTTTATAGATGCTATTTTATCATATATTATTGGACTAACTTTTTTACTTTTTCCATTCCTTTATGTCTTTCAATATATTCTAATTTAATATTTTTTATTTCATCACTATATTCATTAATTACATCTTTCCCCAACAATTTAGATGCCTTGTTATATCTATACATATTATTTAAATCTGCTAGTGTAACATCCAAATCATTATCTACCTTATATATAAAAGATGCAACATGTTCCAATGCTTTTCTAGTAACTAATGGATAGTGTTCTTGCTTTCTAGCATTAAATAAAGAATAAATAATTTTAAAGTAAGGTGTATCCATTTGATTATTTACAACATATTTCATTTTTTCTTTTTTCCATGCATCATAAGCCATATTGATGTAATAATCATTTAATTCACTCTTGCTTTCATTATAACCATTTTTTCTATCTTGTACACAAGTACCAATTCTAATAAGATAAGCAGGATCAATTATTTCTTTGTTAGAATCAATCTTTGCATATGTCATAGCAATATATTTACCAAATTCGTTACCATCTAAATATTTAGTTTCATTTGATAATACTCTTCTCTTGGCATCAAGTAATGTATCTCTAGATAAAGATAGTATTGTTTCACTAATAACCTCATCTTTTGCCATTTTATCACAGGATTTAATACTTGAAGCTAGTAAAGAAGACATCAATTTAGAATCTACTTTTCCAACATTTCCATATACTTTAGTTTCTAATTTTCCAGAACCTATACATTCAAACATTATATTATCTAATAAGAATGTCTTAAATGCTTCAATATTAATATCATTTACATTAACTATATTCATTTTTACTCTTTTTACTACTTCTTCAATAAACTCATCAATATTATTATAATTTTTCATAATATCCCCTCCCTTTTAGATAGTGTTGTATTATAATACCAACTTATTATTTAGTCAAATTAGATATTGCAGTCATAATGGCAATTTTACCATAATTATATGATAAAGAACCTTGTTGATAAGCTATATATGGAATTCTAAGAGGTCCATCGCAAGAAAGTTCAATGCTCGAACCCTGTGTAAAACATCCAGCTGCCATAATAACTTTATCCGTATAACCTGGCATGTCTCCTGGCAATGGTAAAGCTTTAGAATCAACTGGGGAAGCACTTTGAATTCCTTGACAATATTTAATAAGATTATCTTCATTCTCGAATATAATGTTTTGAACTATATCACATCTTTTTTCATCATAATTAGGCTCTACTTTATACCCTAGTCTATTTAAAACTTTACTTGTTAAAATTGCTACTTTTAAACTGCTAGCAACTACTGAAGGAGCAAGGAATAATCCCAGTAAGAAACTTTTATTAGCACCTAAACTAGGTCCAACTTCACGACCTTCTCCAGGTAATGTTAATCTTTCTCCTACAAGATCTATAAGTTCTTTTTTACCTGCTACATATGCACCATTAGAAGCAATTCCTCCACCTAAATTCTTTATTAGAGAACCAACCATAATATCTGCACCAACACTAGTAGGTGTCTCGTACTCAGTAAATTCACAATAGCAATTATCAACCATAATAATTATATTATTATCTAAATCTTCTATAAACTCTACTACTTTTTTTACCTTTTCAATATTTAAACTTTTCCTTGTTGAATATCCTTTAGATCTTTGTATTTCTATTACTTTTATTTTCTTATTAGTAATAGTATTTTTTATTGTTTCATAATCAAAATCATTATCCACTAAATCAATTTGTTCATATTTTATTCCAAAACTCTTTAAAGAACTTGGATTTTCCTTTATTCCAATAACTTCATCCAAAGTATCATATGGTTTTCCACTGATTGATAATAATATATCTCCAGGTCTTAAAAGAGCAAATAACGTTACATTTAAAGCGTGACTTCCTGATACAAATTGATTTCTAACAATAGCATCTTCACTTTTTAAAACCTCACTGAATACTTTTTCTATTTTATCTCTTCCAACATCATTATAACCATAGCCTGTTGTCATAGAAAAATCACTCTCGGAGATATTATTGCTTCTAAAAGCATTAAGAACTAATTCACTATTATATAAGCAAAGTTCTTCAACATATTCAAATTCTTTTGTTAACTCTTTTTCACAGTCATTTACTAATTTTCTAGAATCATCGTCTATCATCTACAACCACCATCAATTCTAATTATTTCACTATTTATATAATTTGCCTTTTCACTGGTTAAAAACATAACCAAATTAACAATATCCATTGGTTCAGCAAATCTTTCAAGCAATATATTTTTGCTTTCTTCTTCAATGAATTTATTATTTAATGACTTATCTAATAATTTTATTTTATCTGTTAATATCCATCCTGGTGCTACTGCATTAACTCTAACATATGGTGCAAATTCTATAGCCAAGTTATGAGTCAATGAATTAAGAGCACTTTTAGAAGCATCATATTCCAAAGTAATCGGATTATATTTGTCTAACGAATTATTTGAAGATATATTTATTATTACTCCATTTTTTTTCTCATACATTCTCTTTCCAATTTCTTTAGAGATTAAGAAAGGAGCAATTACATTAACATCGAATGTTTTAATAAAATCATCTTTACTTTTGTTTTCAAATTCATTATCTATCTCAATTGCCGCATTATTAATTAATATATCGACATCCGATATCTTGGTTAACATGGATTTAATCTCTTCTTCATTAGTTAGATCACATTTAATAGCTATGTAATTATTGCTTATACTATTTAGTCTTTCATAATCTACATCGCTACTATTATATGTAAAAATAACTTTATATCCACCATTTAAATAAGCTTCAACAAGTGTAAGCCCTAACCCACTTGCACCACCAGAAATAAAAACAGACTTCATATAAATCACCAACCATATTATAGCAAAACAAAAAGGCTTATAAAAGCCTTATTTATTAGTATTATTATAATAATTTCTTTCAGAGATTGATAATGATATTTCTTCTAATTCTTCATCATCACTATCTAGTAATGCTTCATCTATATCTGTAAGTAATCTAGATATAGTTTCATACTTTTCATAGTCTATATTATTTCTTTTAAGTACTTCCATTTCCCTATTAGAAAGAATAATGGTATTTTTATTATATCCAATAAAATTATCTTCGAATTGTGTTTCACTATTTAACTTATCTATATCGTATTCCATAAATTAAAAAGAGCAATAATTATGCTCTTGATACATATTTACCATCTGCAGTAGATACTAATATGTTTTCTCCTTCTTCAATAAACATTGGAACTTTAATAGTCATACCATTTTCAAGCTCTGCATCTTTCATAGCAGTAGATGTAGTATTTCCTTTAACTCCAGGTTCTGATTTAGTAATTTTATATTCTATCTTATCTGGAAGGATTAAACCAAGTACTTCACCCTCATAAAAAGAAATAATAACTTCTAAATTTTCTTTTAAGAATTTATAATCTTCTCCTAGTTGACTTTTCTTTAATTCTACTTGGTCATAAGTTTGCATATTCATAAAGCAATACTCTTCACCTTGAGAATATAAAAATTGCATTGTTTGCTTTTCTATATGAGCAGTTTCAAACTTAACATTGGTATTATAAGTATCTTCGATAGTAGTACCAGTTCTTAAATTTTTTAATTTAGCTCTAACGAAAGCACTACCTTTACCAGGTTTAACATGTTGGAAATCAACAACTACAAATAGATTGTTATCAATTTTAAGTGTCATTCCAATTTTAATATCATTTACATTTATCATATAATTCTCCTAAATATATTACTATTTCTTTTCTTTATGAGCTGTATGTTTTTGACATTTACTACAATATTTGTTTAATTCTAGACGATCTGTAGTCTTTTTAACATTTTTCTCAGTACGATAATTCTCTTCTTTGCATTCTTGACAAACTAGAATCTTTCCTTGTCTATTTCCTACTTTAGCCATTACAATCCCTCCTCGGTATAATCGATATTAAAAAAATATCACTCACGCTAGATGATTATATCATATTTATTCAAACAAATCAAAGGAAAAATATTTAATAATCAGTAAAAAAGTACATTTTTTATAAAATGTACTTTTTATTATCTTATTATTTAGTTTTTGTTTTTTGTTTACTTGCTGGATATTCTATTTCGTCTTCTGTTAATACCCATTCATGGAATAGCCAATTTTGATATTTACTAAGTTTAGCTCCATTTTTATAAACATATTTAGTATGTCTTCCACCTATAGTTTTTAAATAAGCTGCTAATGTATCATCATCTACACACCAACTTCCATCAGGAGAAGTATAGTTTAATATATCTATTACCATGCTTCTAGCTAATTCCTTATCTATATATACTTTCTTTTGTTTTGGATAGATATTATGTTTTTTACAATATCTAGCAAACCATCCGTTTTCCTTTTTCTTTAATTCAACATTTAAATCTTTCATTTCTTGATAAGTTTTAGGAAAGTAGATTGTTTCTCCTGGTCTAGTATGATAAGACTTTTTCTTAGTTAATTCATATACATAAGCAACTACTGGCCAATATCTACATTTAGCATCTGGATTCTCATGGAAGATTTCAAGATCTTCTTTTGGTACTTCCTTATTTCTTATAAAGTAGTTAACTAATTTAACACTTACGTCTGATGCTGTGCAATCAGTATCCTCAACTTTATATGAATTAAATTCATACTCATTATCCACATCATAATAAACTCCAAATTTGTGATTAGATGCAGCATATGCGTTTGAAGGTTTAGCTAAAAAATATCCTCCAAAAGCAATTGCTAAAGCAGTTAAGCCACTTAAGGCTCTTTGTTTAAAATTATATATTTGATTTTCTTTTTCCATATCAATAAAATCCCCTTTCTTCGATACGGTTGTATATATTAACACATATCGAACAAAATGTCAACTTTTTTATTTTAAACTGTTATTAAAGGCCTTTTTTCGTATCATTTCTATTTCTTCTTTATAAGGTGCTTTGTCTTCTATATAAGGAGTTTCCAAAATTTTAGGTATATCTTTTAATCGCTCATTATATATAACTTTAATTAATTTATCAAATCCTATTGTGCCATAACCAATATTCTCATGTCTATCTTTGTGAGCACCTATTGGGTTTTTACTATCATTAATATGAATACATTTTACATAGGATAATCCTATCTTAGAATCTATTACATTAAGAATAGCATCAAATTCTCCTATATCATAACCTGAATCGTTTAAATGACATGTATCTAAGCAAAGACCTATTCTTTCTTTATTATCTATATTATCAATAATATATTTGAGATCATCGAAGTTAGTACCTAGTTCAGTTCCTTTCCCAGCCATTGTTTCTAGAAGAATACGCGTATCACTAGTCTTACTAATAACAATATTTAAAGCGTTAATAATATTATCTAGTCCTATCTCTTTTCCCAAGCCAACATGACTTCCTGGATGTAAAACAATATTCTTAATATTAAATATATTGCATCTATTCAATTCCTCAATAAGAAAGTTAATAGAGAATTTGTACTTATCCTCTTCTTTGTTATTAGCTAAATTAATTATATAAGGAGCATGAACTATAACATTATTTATATCAATACCATTATTTTTCATAAGTTCATATGCTTCTTCAGTTAATTTTTCACTTACTTTACTTCTAAAAGTATTTTGGGGAGCACCAGTATAGAACATAAAAGTAGTACTTCCATAACTTAATGCCTCTTTTACAGAACCAAGAAGTTGCTCCTTAGCAAAGCTTACATGTGAACCAATTATTAAATCCATTTTAATCACCAATATTAGTTTATAATATGTAATTTTTTTTTGCAAACAAAAAAGCATTCATATAAGAATGCTTTTATTATTTAGTTATCTAAATTATTGACATTTAGTAGCGCCTATAATACGAACTTTAGTTGGATTTTTGTCAGTATCATTAATAACTTCAGCTGCCTTAGCAATAATTGCAGTTATATCAGCACCATCTGTATCTGTCATATCAACAACAGCATCTTTCTTACAATCAGCATTATCACCTTTATAGCATTTAATTAAAGTAGTATAATCAGGTTTTAAACCAGCTTTAACTAAATCTGCGCCTCTTTTTGTGGTATCTTTTGAAGTTCCAGAAATATCATAAGATGAATTAAATTCAAATCCTTGTCCAGATCCATCAACTGATGTAAAGAAGTAAGTATATGATCCCTTGTCGTTATCATAAACAACTCCAACATATGCTTCAGCATATTCGTTATTATATGGTGATTGTCCACCAGACTCTAATGCTACACATGATTTTGTAGTATCATGACCTACTGGAATCATGTATAAAACATTTTCATCAAAGAATTGATATTTTTGTCCTTCATTTACAAGGTTAGTAGCTCCCTTGATATAGTTTGCAGCTGTATCTGCATAAGCACTTTTTCTTGAGTTATTGATGTAACTTGTAACACTTGGTATAGCAACTAACATCAATACACCAAGAATAATAATTACAGCAAGTAACTCGATTAATGTAAATCCGTTTTTCTTTTTCATTATTTTCTCCTTTATTTATAATTATATTCCATAATCTGCTTGATCTCCGCCATTACATTCACCTGTAGCAAATACTACAACATAATTAATGGTTTGATCTGTGATTACTTTTTTATCTCCAGTAACCCATTGCTTAATATCCATTTTCTTTTCATCTGTATTACCATTTGGAACAGCTTCTCCTACAGCACCTGTTCCATTACATTTTGATAGAGTATCATTAACACAATATAATTTACCACCTGCAGCAGCAGTAGCATCATCCTTATTGTATAGAGTTCTTAATGTTCCAGCGTAACTACCTAGACCAGCAACAACTAAATCAGAACCTCTCTTATCGTCTCCTTTAGTTGTTCCAGAAACATCATAAGATGAATTAAATTCAAATCCTTGTCCTGATCCATCTACAGAAGTGAAGTAATAATTATAACTTCCTTTTGTGTTGTTGTAAGTTACACCAACATAAGCTAAATCGTATTCATTATTATATGGTGATTGTCCACCAGACTCTAATGCAACGCATGACTTAGCAGTGTTATGACCTACAGGTATTAGATATAATACTCCTTCTGAATATAGTTGGACTTTTTGTCCTTCATTAACTAAGTTTGTAGCTCCTTTGATGTAGTTTGCAGCAGTATCTGCATAAGCGCTTTTTCTTGAGTTATTGATATAACTAGTTACACTTGGGATTGCTACTAACATTAAAACACCAAGGATAATAATTACGGCAAGTAACTCAATTAATGTAAATCCATTTTTCTTTTTCATAATAAAATTTTTCTCCCTTTCCTTTCTATTATAATTAAATGCTATCATTGTTTTTTTTTAATGTCAATATAGTTTAACTCTTTATTTTTAATTTACATTTTTTAAGTGTTAAGAAAAAAAACAATCCACAAGGATTGTTGATTTTTTCTATTATTTCACTAATTAGTTCCATAGTAATTAATTGCTTTATCGGAACCGATTACAGAATGTATATATGATGTATCTGAAGGAAGATTTTCATCTACCTCTTCTGCTTGAACGACCAACTCATATCTGTCTGAATCTATTTTATCATCTACCCTACCTAAATTGATTCCATATCTTTGGTCAATGTCATCTTTATGGCATTCATCATTTGTACAAGCTACTAGTCTTACATAATATGTATATTCACTATAGCTTGTATCCTTTCTTCCTGATCCATCATCAATAGTTACTTCTACTGGTTCTTTTGTAATAACAACGAAAGACATTTTAGGAGAATACTTTGTTCCATATGGACTAACAGATATATCAGCTTTTTCAACTTGCTCTAATGTCAACACAAGTGCACTATTGGCATTTGGTTTTTGAAGTTTTGTATCGCTTACCAATTTATATTCTACTGATGCTTGAAATTTCTTAGCATCCTCTAAAAATGCTTCTTTCTTATTTCTATTTATGGTAGAAACAATATTTGGTATTGCTAGCATCATAATAACACCAAGTATTACGACAACTGCTAATAATTCTATTAATGTAAAACCCTTTCTATCTTTATTCATATAATCACCTACTATCTATAATGATTATATTATTTTAATACTTTTAATTCAAGTGCAAAAAAAAATAGTAAATCTTACTTTACTATTTTTGCATCATACTTAGTAAATTTACTTTGAACATATCTTTCTCTGGATGAGTTTTAGATATCATTACACCTTTATATGTAGAAAGTTCTGCACGATGTCCTTCATCTAATATATCTTCTGGAGTAATGTTAGTTAAAAGGATTACGTGTTTATCTTCGTATACAGTATAATGAAGTCTTATTTCACCATGAACTTGTGCAAAGATCTTAGCTGTAGGTAACTTTAACTCATATGATTTTGAATTATCCTTTTTAGAAGTAGATACTAGTTCTCCTAGGAAATTACCATTTCTAATTTCTGGATAATATTCGAAAGTAAGTTTCTTATAAGCAAACATATTATATTTTCTTACAGTTCTTTCTTTCTTTCTAAAATCGTTCTCATTTTGATATTCAAATATATAACTTTGTTTCATAGTATTCAACCCCCCTACAAAAACAAATAATAGTATAGGTACATCTATCGTCCCCTATCTCAAGATGTGTATACATTGTATCATAAAAATTAAAAAATGTCAAATTTATCTTGACATTTTCTTATAAAATTATCCATCCTTATTATTCAAGGGTTATTTTTATTTCTCCGTATATAATCCTTTAGTAGCGCTTATTTTGCTATAGTTAGCTCGCAAACTTATTGATCTATAAAGATCTTCGTTGCTTAAGAAACCAATCATAAAAGAATTATTAGAGGTACCCATATTAAAATCCAACATTCCAAAAAGTTTAGTGTCATTCTGTTTAACATTTTCATACTTAATAGCTGTAAACACTTCTTTTTCTTCACCTTTAATAATATATTTACTTTTATACACGTCATATATTGTATTTCCATTATCATATGTTAATAAATAGAATCCAATTTGTTTGTATGGCTCTGTTTGTTCGTACATGAATGAAGTCATCTGTGAATTTTCAGCTAATACTTCACTACTTTCCTTGATAATAGCATTTTTTGTTTTATCATTAATATCATCTAATTTCACAATAGTTTTACCAAAAATATTGTTTCCATTATTTCTATCATCCATTTGATCCTTTGCTAGATTTCCAATAAATATCATTCCAACCAATCCACAAATAGCTATTAATATAAATGTTGCAAGCGATGTAAATATAATTCCTTTACTTAAAGTTGAAACTGCTTTCAAATTATACTCGGAAATATCTTTACTCTTTTTTTCTTCTTCAATTACATAAGACTTTTTACAGTATTCACACTTTACTTTTTCATCGCCTTTATTAAATTCAATATTGGCTCCACAATTTGGACACGTCTTTTCTATAATTTTCATATATTCCTCCTTTATTTCTTTCATAGTATTTACACATACTTATTATAACAGACAAAATAATAAGTATCCAAACAATTATTCTTAATTTCTTATTTAATTTTTCTCTGTCGATTTTTTTCATCTTAACAATCCTCTTCCAAAGATAGAGGTACAACATATTTTTCTTCTACTTTGTTATTAATTCCAATTATTTCTAAACTGATAATATTGGATTTATAGTTTTTACATTTTTGTGCATAATTAGTTATGTTGAACGATAGTTTATTTAAGTAATCTTTTAATGTTATATTCTGTTCTTTTTTTCCACTATCAATTACTATATCTTTATCTCCAACTTTTTCATAAAGAATACTTGATATTTCCTCATATACTTTTTCATCTTCATTACCGCAATATTCTATATTCGAAATCGATATGGATGATTTTGTTTTATCATAAGATAATATACCTTGAAGATTGAATTCCTTACAAGATGAAGATATTTTTGCGGATTTAAACGCATTATTATTAACTAGAATAGAAATGATAACTAATATAATTACTAGACTAGTCATAATAATAACAATTGTTAATTTAGTTTTATTATTTTTTTTTACATTTTCTCCATCAAGTATATCATTAATATCTATATTGTATTTATCACTTATGTCTTTTAAAACAGCTATATCGGGAATATTCTTACCATTTTCCCATTTGGATACTGCTTGTGCGGTTACACCAAGTATTTCTCCTAAACGTTCTTGAGTTAAATTATTCTCTTTCCTTATATTCTTAATAAGGCTTGCTATCTTTTCTTGATCCATATAACCACCATATCAATTATATCACATTTAAATTTTTTAATAAATTTGTCTATTTATTAGATTTAATTTCCTTTTCATATAGTGATTTATACTCCGGTGATGATTTTAATAATTCTTTATGAGTACCTTCTTTTATTATTTTTCCTTCATCGATAAACAATATTTTATCGGCATTGATAATTGTGGATAATCTATGAGCAATAATTAATATTGTATATTTATCTTTCAAATTATCTATAGCCTCCTGTATCTTACTCTGTGTTACATTATCCAAAGAACTGGTAGCTTCATCGAATAATATTATTCTGGATTCCTGAACAAGTGCTCTAGTAATTGCTAATCTTTGCTTTTCACCTCCGGATAGATTAATTCCACCTTCTCCAATCATCGTATCGTATCCATTAGGAAGAGTACTAACGAATTCATCAAAGCATGCCATTTTAGAATATTTAATCATTTCTTCTTCACTTAATCCATCTTTAACAATATTGATATTTTCTCTAATTGTCATATTAAAAATATAAGGATCCTGAGTAATTACAGAAATATTACCACGTACTGTTTCTTTGGATAAGCTATTTAAATCTTTTCCATCCAAAGTTATTACTCCACCTACCGGATTATAAATTTTACTAATCAAATTGAATATCGTACTTTTACCGCTGCCACTCTTTCCTACAAAAGCAGTAGTTTCATTAGCATTTATTCTAAAGTTTATATCTTTTAATACTTTTTTCTTCTCATCATAATGGAATGATACATTTTTAAATTCAATATTTCCCTCTACTTGTTTTATTTTTTCTTTACCAAATATTTCTTTTTTAAATTCGTTATTATCAAATATTTCTCTTACTCTATTGCATGATAAATTAAAATCTTTCATATGTTCCATAAAGTTTCCTAAAAGAAAAGCAAATCCATATGATCTATTTGAATAATTATAAAGAATTAAAGCAGTAGATGCATCCAGTTTATTTATGGTTATCATATATACAAGAATAGCAATTGTTACATATTCACTAATATTATCGAATACCGATGAATAGAATCTATATCTAGAACCAACACTTCTCATCTTATAATCCAATTTAAAAGCATCAGTTATTCTAACATCAAGTTCATTAATAAAATTATTTTGAGCATTAAGAAGTTTTATATCTTTTTCTCCTCTAACCATTTCACTAACAAAACCAGATACTTTCTCTTTTTGTTTTCTACTTTTTTTATCTTCTTCGTTTCTTTTGTTAGCTCTAATCTTTTCGATAAGGAACGATATAAATGAAATTAGTAATAGATATATAAAGACAATCTTGTTAACGATGAAAACAGCTATATATATTCCTATATCTTCAATTATTCCAGAAAATGCATATAGTAAAAATCCAAAAACATCAGTAATTCTAGATGTATCATTATTTATTCGTTGAATAAATACTCCTGTACCATGTTCATTAAATGTTTCATCCGAAAGTTTCAATATTTCTCTACCTATATCTATTTCGGCTTTGGCCAGTGCATTTTTATGAATTTTATACGTTACTAATTGTTCTATGTAACTTAATAAATTTTTGAATAGTTGTATAACAAGAAGTGTAATTGCTAAATAGATGATTCTTTTAAATTCTTCCGATGTTAACGATATTATTATTCTAGCAGATATTATTGGAATAATAACGCTAATAATTATGCTACATATATTAATAATAATGAATACTAAGAATTTCTTTTTTTCATCTTTAGCATATTTCCATACAAAGGATAAGTTCGTTTTAATTTCTTTCATAATTTACCTCTAAATTAATAATAACAAAAGACTTCTATTTTCGAGAAGTCTTTTCTAAATTTTCTTTTGCTACTGTTAACATTAATTTAATTCTATTAATTTGATTAGTATGACTAGCTCCAGGATCGTAATCAACAGCTACTATATTACTCTCAGGATATAGTTCTCTAATTCTTTTTATTACTGCTTTTCCTACAATATGATTAGGTAAACAAGCAAATGGTTGAACACAGCAAATATTATTTATACCCTCTTTAATGAGTTCAATCATTTCACCTGTTAAGTACCATCCTTCACCTGTTTGATTACCGGTAGATAATATTCCATCAACATTTTCAGCAAGTTCATATATATTGACACATTTCTTGAATCTAGTACCTTCAAGTGCTTTATTTATTGGTTTTTCGTATAAACCAATTATATCTAATACTTTTTTGCACATATATGAATAGAATGAACCTGTTTTCAATATACTATCTTTTATTAAATTATTGTAGGCACTATATTTAACGAATCCCATTAATTCTGGAGCACATACTTCTGCTCCTTCCTTTTCTAATCGATCCACTAAATGGTCATTACCAAATTGATGATATTTTATAAGGATTTCACCAACTATACCTACCTTAGGTTTATTGGTTAATTTAATATCAATATTATTAAAATCTGCTACAATCGCCCTAACATTTTTTCTATATTCCCTAATTTTTCCACGAGCTACAGCATCATAGCATATTTTATTCCATTTTTCATACAATGCATAACTATCACCTTTATTTACTTCATATGGTCTTGTTGCATAAAGAAGTTTCATAAGTAAGTCTCCATACAATACTGCCATAAGTAACTTGTTAATCATATTAAGGTTTAGATGGAATGCCTGTTCTTTTTCCAATCCGCTTAAATTAAATGAAAGAATTGATACTTTTTCTAATCCAGCATCTTTAAGAGCTTTTCTTATTAATCCAATATAGTTAGTTGCTCTACAACCTCCACCAGTTTGAGTAATTATTACACTCGTATTATCCAAATCATATTTTCCGCTTTGTAATGCCTCGATAAGTTGACCTGTTACGATAACCGCAGGATAACATGCATCATTATTTACGTATTTTAATCCTGTTTCTACAGAATTTTCTGTAGTCTTATTTAAATAAACCGCTTTATATCCAGAACTATTTAATATAGATTCAAATAAAGGCATATGAAATTGTGTCATATCTGGGAAAAGTAAGATATGTTCTTTATCCTGCTCTTTAAAATAATTCTTTTCATAATTATATGGAGAATAAGAAATATCTTCTTTTCTTTTATTCATTGAAGCTATTAAACTTCTTATTCTTATCTTAGCAGCCCCTAAATTGTTAATTTCATCGATTTTAATAGTCGTATAAAGTTTATTATTAAATCTCAATATTTCTTCTGCTTGATCGGTTACAATTGCATCCAATCCACAACCGAATGAATTTAAGTTAACTAGTTCTAAGTAATCATATTGGCTTACAACATCAGCTGCATGGAATACTCTAGCATGATATTCCCACTGGTTAACAACACGAAGTCTTGTTTCCATATTACTTAGATGGCATATAGAATCTTCGGTTAATACGGCTAATCCTAAACTATTTATCATCGTATCTATTCCATGATTTACTTCTTTATCCAAATGATATGGTCTTCCTGCTAGAACGATAGCCTTTTCATCATGTTCTTTAATATATTTAAGGAATTCTTCCCCCTTTTTACGAACATCATCTTTAAATTTATTTTGTTCTTTAACACCTTTTTCAACTGCTCTTTTTACTTCTGCTTTTGTAAAATTATATTCTTTAAATTCATCAAGTTCTAGTATTTTCTTAATCAATTTCTTATCATCGATAGGTAAGAATGGATTAATAAACTTGATATCATTCTTTTTTAAGTCTTCTACATTCAATTTTATTGCTTCACTATAACTTTGAACAATTGGGCAATTATAATGATTATCGGTATTATTGAATTCTTCTTTTTCATACATTATGCATGGATAGAAAATAGTTTTAATACCCTTTTCAATCAAATTAATTATATGCCCATGAACAAGTTTAGCTGGATAACAAACCGATTCACTTGGCATCGACTCAATACCCTTTTCATAGATACGACGATTTGAATGATCGGATAATACTACTTCAAAACCTAATTCTGTAAATATAGTAAACCAAAGTGGATAATCTTCATACATATTAAGGACTCTTGGTATACCTATTTTTCCTCTTCTAGCATCCTTAACTGGTTCATAATCAAATAATCTATCATACTTCCAGGCATACATGTTTGGTAAGTATGAATTACTTCCATTATTACCGCTTCCACGTTCACATCTATTACCTGATATAAAATTCTTTTTGTTAAATTGATTGATTGTTAGTGCACAATGGTTTTCACATCTTTGGCATCTTGTATGAGTGGTTTTAATTACCATATTATTTATTTCTTCTACACTTAGCATAGAAGATTTAATATCTTTATCTTGATATTGTTCATATGCTTCTAATGCCAATAAAGCTACTCCATAAGCACCCATAAGTCCTGCTATATCAGGTCTAACTACTTCTTTACCAGTAATATTTTCAAACGCTTTTAAAACAGCATCATTTAAAAATGTTCCGCCTTGAACAACTATTTTGTCTCCAAGTTGGGTCATATCTCTTATTTTCATTACCTTTTGAATAGCATTTCTAATAACAGAATATGATAATCCAGCAAATATATCTCCAAGTGGTCTTCCTTCCTTTTGAGTTTGTTTAATCTTACTATTCATGAACACTGTACAACGAGAACCTAAATCTATAGGGTTATCGCTTTTTACTGCTAACGTTACAAACTCGTTAACACTCATTCCTAGACTTTTAGCAAGGGTTTCAATAAATGAACCACAACCACTAGAACAAGCTTCATTAAGCATTATCGAATTAACAGCACCATCTTTAATTCTGATATATTTCATATCCTGACCACCAATATCGATAATACTTTCAACACCAGGTAAGAAATAATTTGCTGCTTCAAAATGGGCCATAGTCTCTATCTCACTTATATCGAGATTGAATGCCGTTTTAATAAGCATTTCACCATAACCAGTTGAACCGGACTGTCTAATAATAGTCTTGTTAGGAAGTTTACTATATAAATCTAATATCATTTCTTTTACTGTATCAACTGGAGTTCCATTATTGCTTTTATAATTTTCGTATAACAATTCTCCATCTTTACTGATAGCAACTACTTTACAAGTAGTACTTCCTGCATCTATTCCAACAAAGACATCTCCAACATATGATGCTAATTCTCTTCTTTTAATAGATGCTTTTTTATGTCTTTTTATAAATCTTTCATAATCCTTATCATTTTTAAATAATACTGGCAAACTGTTTGAATCTTCTTCTTTAAAATCATCTAGTTTAGTAATTAAACTATTCAATTCTTTAACAGTTAATTCTTTTTTCTTCTCTTTATCTATAGATGCTCCTATAGCTACAAATAATTTTGCATCTTCGGGAATTATTATCTCATTATCTTTCAAGTCCAATGTTTTAATAAATCTCTCTCTAAGCATGGATAAATAATTAAGTGGACCACCCAAGAAAATGACATTACCTCTTATAGGTTTACCACATGCTAAACCACTTATCGTTTGATTTACTACAGCTTGCAATATAGAAAGAGCAACATCTTCTTTTTTAGCTCCTTCATTTAATAGTGGCTGAATATCAGTCTTTGCAAATACTCCACATCTTGAAGCAATTGGATATATTGTCGTTCCATTTTTAGCAAGTTCATTTAGACCTTCAGTTGTCGTATTAAGTAATACTGCCATCTGATCTAAGAAAGCACCTGTACCACCAGCACAAGAACCATTCATTCTTTGTTCTATGGTCTGATCAAAATAGATGATTTTAGCATCTTCTCCACCTAACTCGATACATACATCAGTTTGTGGAGCATAATCTTTTATTGCATTTTTACACGCAATTACCTCTTGAACAAAATTTACATTCAAAAACTTGGCAAGGGCTATTGCACCACTACCAGTAAGTGTCATCGTAAATTTATCTTTTGGATATTTATCAATTATATCTTTTAATATAGATTTAATAGTCTTTTTAGTATCAGAAAAATGTCTTTGATATTCTCTATATAGTATTTTTTTACTATTATCTATAACAACTGCTTTTACTGTTGTACTTCCTACATCGAGACCAATATTTAGCATCTTCATTATAAAATCACCTAATAAATAATATATCACTTATATATAAATAAAGCAAAAATATGGCAATAAAAAATTAACTAATTATTTTATATACGCCATATAAAAAGTGTAGAATTACTCTACACTTTTTATTTCATTATTGATATATTTTTTTCATAGCGGAAAATCTATGATTCTTTTGCCTTTTCCCCTTCTTTAATTGCATTTTCCATTATAGCCATTATTCCATTATATGTTTTTAACAAATTTGAATCATTTAATAATAATTTGTTTTTTGATACATCTATATTTTTCAAATATTTATATGCATATTCCATATATAGATTATCCCTATTATAATGGCAGTTATCATTATATACTGCATTTATAGTCACAGCACAATATCTTTGTATATCATATAAAGTATCATATATTAAATAGTCAAGATTATCTTTATTGTAATCATTTAGGAAGTAAAAAATTGCATCAATATACATTTTTATTTTTTCTTCACCAGAATAGTATTCATTTGATCTAGTACTTGATGTACCTATCGTGTTTTGAAGTCTTCTATCCCATACATAATAAGAATCCATTTGAAAGGCAAACTTTTTACCATAAGAGAATAAACTTCTTACATATGCTACATCTTCATATTTAGCAAAATCAGGCATCTTATGTTCCCTATATAATTGTGTTTTAGTCATATGTTGCCATAATGTTACAAGGTAGAAGCTTTCTGTTGATCCATTATGTTTACTCATAATAAAATCTGCATAATCTTTAACAATACATCTTTTGGGATTAGTCTTATCATCTATTTGATTAAAATATAATGTTGTATTATCAAATCCGTATTCTACGACTACTTTATTCATTACAAAATCTGCTTCTTCTTCAGTTATACAATTATACATTTTTTCAAGCATTAAAGGATGTACGAAATCATCTTGATCCATATAATACGTATAATCTGCAGTAACATAATCAAGTCCCAAATATCTAGCTTTAGGAGTTCCCTCATTATTTTTATTTATTACTTTAATAATACTTGGATATCTTCGAGCGTACCAGTCCAATAATTGTTTAGAATTATCAGTAGATCCATCATTTATTAGTATTATCTCTTTTTCCTTTAAAGAAGATAACAATATTGAATCAATAGCTCTAGATATAAATCTAGCTCCATTATATACCGGAATAATAATAGAAACTTTAGGTTTAGTGAAATTAGGTATTTCAATTTTTGGTTCACACACATATTCGAATGATTTACATTTCAATTTAAATGAGCCATCTTCTTCTAAAGAATAGCCTTCAACATAATAAGTACTTCCTTCTTTGAATTTATTAGATGTTACTTGAAAGTCTTCAGTTTCTAATATTTTAATGTATTTACCATCTATCTTTTCATATATAAAATACTTATTATATATAATATTTGCTGCATACGATAAAGTAATACCATAAGGTGAATAAGTACTGCTAACGTAAACCATCTTATAACCATTCAGCTTTCTGATATATGGAATTGTTCTATCGATTACGATTTCTTTACTCGTATCTTCATCATAAAAAATATATTCAACTGATATTGCTATTATACCTTTCAATTCATCACTATTAAAATGTATCTTATTATCGGTTGTTTCACAAATAATAGTATCGTTAAATAAGTTATCTTTTCCAAGGATCACATATTTTGTTATTAACGAGCTTTTTTCCCAAGCTATTAATAAACCATTATTATCATCATTTATTATTTTAAATTCTTTCATATTATTCACCATACCAAAACTAAAATCATTATATCATTTCAACAACTAATAGTAAATTGATTATTATTACATATCATGATATAATTTATTTGTTGTTCCCATAGTTTAATGGATAGAACGGGGTCCTCCTAAGACCTAAATGCAAGTTCGATTCTCGCTGGGGACACCATTGTTAATTAGACTTGTATCAAGTCTTTTTTTTATAAAAAAATCATTCCTACTTTTAAGGAACGATTAATTATTTATACAATAATAAAATTATTAAAATATTTGCAAAACGAACTATTTGCTTTCTAGTTGCAAATATTCTTTCACCAATTCCGACCCAATCATCAACGATATCTACTACCCAACTTTCCAAATATTTTGGAAGATGATTTGGAACGATTGGAAACATATGTGAAAGTATAATATTTTCTTCTTTTTGATTTAATGAAAAATATTCTAATGATTTAGTTTTTGCTTTTTTAGGATGATTCTCTAATAATCTAATCTTATCTTTTATACTAGTATCATCATTATCTTCTAAAAAGAAATCATGAAGGACTCCACCTCTTGCTGCACTCTCATAATCCAAATGAAGAATTCTGCATACCAAATAAGAGTAATAAGATACTCTTTTATTATGTTCATATCTATCTAAACCATGATGTTTAATTTCCTTTAATTTTAGATATTCTTCATTTTCTATAATATCTTTTACGATATCATAATAAGTTTTGCTTCTGTTATTGCTTATATCCCTCATAATTTATCTTATCCTTCCTGTTTATCATATCATTATATTAATTACTTACAAAGTTAAACAATTAAATATGCGTAAACATATTGTAAACATAATCAGCCTCACAATCAAAAAAACACCGAAATATCGATGCTATTACCATTTTAATTTTATATTATACGTTAATTATTAAATTATTTATTTTTTCTAAGAGTAATCCTAAATTCATTAAATCCAAATTTTCTATAAAAATTTATAGCAGTTTTATTATTTGCCATAACATTTATATCAATAAAATTAATGTTAGAATTATTAATCATATCCAATGCATTTTGCATTAATTTAGTAGCAATACCTTTGTTTCTATATTCATTATCAACATATAATCCATCAATTAAGTATCCTTTTTGACTATCATTATTTACTATTTTTAAATATATATACCCTTTTATTATATTATCTTCCTCATAACATAATAAAATATTATTCTTATTTTTTATAATATTTTTAAAATAGTTATTTACTATATAATCTTTTTTTATTGAATTATCATATTTTCTTTCATCTTCAATTAATTTTGTTAACAATTTATCACAAATTGTTGCTCTTTTTTCATCTAATACTCTAACAATCACTAAAACCACATCCTTTAATAATTTTATCACATATGTTAATATCATCTAACAACAGTTTAACAATTATCATAAAGAAAATAGGATTTCAACAAAAAAAGAACTATCAAAGAGATAATTCTAACTCATTTTACGATTATTGATTAACATATCGCTATCCGTAGGAACTTTAGAGATAAAGTTAAATAAGGTATTTGATAGATCAGTTATTGGTATTTCAATAATCCCAGTAGCTCCAACACTATCTTGATTAACTTTATTAACACCTGGTAAATTATTTATCATATCGATATTACATAGTTTTGGAATAAAGTATTCAATCCTAGCTGTTTGTAAATTTAAAGTTATTTCTATCGTTAGAGCATGTCCTCTATCCCTAACCATCATCAATAGTTTTCTTTCATTAACAGCAACCATATCAGTCCATCCAACATCTAAATCATTAGGGAATGTATCTAATAATTGCTCAAACACTGGTACTTTAACCCCTCTTAACAAGATTGGATACTGATAATCATTTTCCTTTTTATTAATCAACGGAATAGATTGTAAAATTTGTTCGTTATTTAAAATGAACGAATGTAGAAAATGCAATATTTCATTAATTGTCTTTGCATTTTCTGCACTAGAAACACCTCCTAAAGAATAACCAATGCATTCTTTCTTTACAGCATTAATAAAATCTAATTCCATGTTACTAATATAGTTTTTATAAAATAAACGTAATTTATCAATATCATAGCCGCATGAATAAAAATTATTCTTAATGACTCTTTCCATATTAGCTATTTTTCTCATAATTTGTGATTGAAATCCAAAAATATCTGAAGCAATACATTTTAATTCACTAAATATATACATTAGAGAATCATTAACTTTATCTGAATATTTTTCAACATCATTATATTGATTATCACTCATAGGTGCTATATTAAGCATTTCTTTCTTTATTTTTAAATCGACTTCAAAAAAATGTTGTAATTTTATTAATCTCTCATCTAGCATATTATTATCACATCCTATAATTATTATATCATAATTTTAATTTATTACTTTATCATCTATATTACATATTATTCTTTAAAGCTGGTACTGACTAGTATATATAATTATGTATAAAAAAGATTTCCAATTGCAATCAATTAATGGTTTTTTTCTTTTATATATTTAATTAATTCTTCTTCGTTATATTTTTCGTCATATTCAATAATAAATTCTATATTAAAGGCAGGCATCTTATAATTAAAATTAGATTTAACAGATTTTATTCTATCATTTTCAAATAAATCCATAACCAATCCCATATAGCAATATTCACAACACATATCATCAACAGTATATTTTAATATTTTTGTTTCTCCTTCGTACTCCTTATTAAACTCTATCAAATTAGAATATTTATATTTTTCAAACAATTCAATATATTTCATAATGATATAAGGATTAGTTTTTTCATTAAATTCAATATTCAATTTAATATAATATTCATCATAATTTATCTCTACACTGGTTATTCCTACTTGGCTTAATAAGAAGTCTTTTAATTCAGGATTTATTTTTCCATCTAGTTTTATTTCCATGAACATGCACCTCTTGTAGTCATTATACCATACATCATCTATATTTTACTTATATTGCTTCTTCCACATGATCGTAATCTCTATTTGGTAACTATCGTTTATATATACGTATTTAGCAAGAAAAAAGAACTATTATTAGTTCTTTAAAAGAAATTATAAACTCATTTTTGGTTTTTGTTCTTCTCGTTTAAAAGGTACTTCCTGATTATTTAAAAATACTGTTATATTTGTAATTTTATACCATCCACCATTTTCATCATAGAAAACGAAACTTATTTCATCTGTTTCTACTGTATTCTCTGGTCCAACAGTTAATAAGCCTCCAAAAAAATTTTTTTTCTTACCATTATTTGGTTGAAAATTTCTTTGTAAGTTTTGTATTGTTCTTAAATCTTGATTAGAAAAGAATCTACAAGTTCCTCCTATGTAAGGATGAGTATGAATATGTGCAATACAATCATAATTACTTTGTTCAATATTTGTTATTAATTCCTTATGCATTTTTAATTCATTTCCAGCTTTATCAGTGTTTACTTCAAACTCTCTATAACTTGGTTCATAATCATCATGCTTACTTGGTATATCAAAATAAATAACATTTGGTTTTATCTCTTTACCATATAAAAACGTTCCATATTCCAATTCTTTATTACCACTAAATGCGCATAAATTGATATCTGCTGATAATCTCGTATATACCTCCTCAGATAAAATAATTCTACCATTCGGTAATTCTGGAAAATTAAATTGATTTGTTGCACCAGTTAAAATATTATTAGCCATAGTATCACCTTTCTCAATTATTATATCATACTAATTCATATTCCCTAACAGCAATTCTATTATCACAAAAAATATTTTATTGCAAACTTGTTTTCTCTTATACTTATACTCTTTATTTCATTATAATATTTATTTCATTATAATATTTATTTCACATACATACTCCTTTCTATGAGTTACAAGTTTCTATCTTTAATTTATTATTTTTAATCTTAAACAATATTCTACCATCTTCATCTGTTCTATATATTTTTGAATCTTTTAAGTTCCCTAATACTTCTTTATTGGGATGACCATACCTATTATTCTTACCCACTGATACTGAGTAGTTAATGCATATAAAAAATGAACTAATCAATAGTTCTTTTTCTAATAAAATGTTTACCAAGTTTTAAAGTTATATTATTATTTTCTTTATTATTACATTGACTAACAATTGTATCCATATAATACTTAATTAACCCTATTTCATCTTTCATTATTATTTTTCTTTTCTCGTCAGTTTCCTTATCGTATTGATCTATAAGTGTAACTAGCTTTTGTGTTGTTGTTAGAACATCTAAATTGTTTAATTCTTCATTTGCATTGACCATCCACTTACAATTGATTATTTCATATATGTATGACAAATTAACATCATTATTGTTTAGAATAGTTATTGTACTTATACTATCATCTATTTTTAATCTCTTAACTCTCGCATGCAAGCTAGATAAAAGTCTTAAACTCTTATCCTGTAATATGTGATCTATATCCTTCAAATCAATGGTTAAACTTTTCACATTCCAACATTTATCAATTAAATCTTTTTGATGCAAATATCTTCTTCTCATTAAGTAGTTCATTCTTTTATTTTCACTTAAATATTCTGGCTCTTTAATTTCAGATTTTTCTCTTTTTGTCTTATAATACTCAATCGTATACATAATGTTACCTCTTAGTTGCTTATTATATCACACATTTAAATACATGTCTCTATTTTTATTTTATTATTTTTAATTTTAAAAATAACACTTCCATTCTGATCTGTTCTATATATTTTAGATTGCTCTAAGTTATTTAATGTTTCTTTATTGGGATGACCATACCTATTATTCTCACCCACAGGTATGGTGATTATCAAAAAGTAAGTCGAATTAAAATAAAAAAGATTGCATTTGGCAATCTAATTATTTCTTTTTATGAGTATCAATGCTTTCCATATAATTTAAATGTTTATTCAGTAAATCTTCGGATATGAAATATGTTATACCATCTGATGTATACATGTTTTCACATTCATATTCAACCCACTCTGGTAATAATTGTTGCATTTCTTCTTTAGTTATAACTTCAAAAGTCCAATTATTGCGATAATTATCATTATCTAATTTTGTGAAAAGTGAAGACTTGATTTCATCAATAGTTTTTCTTCCATATAAAACATCTTGTTGTTGAAACATACTAGCTAATTGTACTAGCTTATCACTCACCTCACCAACTAATGAATCACTATTTATTGAAACTCTCAACGATATTGTTAGTCCTTGTCCTCTATCTTCATTATTGGCAATATTATCAATTATTCCATTATTTATCATCTCTTTAACAATTCTCTTATTTTCATCACTTAAAGTATCATAATTAATTCCTACATATGCTTCACCTTCAGTATTTACTTTCCCCTCAACATGACCACCAGATGTATATGTTTGTATATTTAAATCATATAATAACTGGCAAGCTTCAACACAAGGTTCATCTGCATATAACGATATTGCATCCCTATCTTTAGGAATGCAACTTTCGGTTCCTACTCTGACAAAATATTTTTGTTCAACTTCAACATTATCAAGACCACTTCTTATAATTTTTATATCTTTAATTTTGGTTTCTCTAGACATCTTCTCACTCCCACAAATATTATATCACAAGTTTTTTTCATTCTTTTAATTTCATATTTCCTTTTCCTAATTCTTTTAAACTTGTTTTTGGAGTTGGTAAATCTTCTGGCATTGTTCCACTCAATCTTTTAATGCTATTTCTTACTTCCTTACCTACTTCATAATGAACAGAATTTGCAACATATTCATTATCAACATTATCTCTTTTTAATTTAGCATCTGTTTGTGCAATTCTAAATATATTATCTGCTAGTTCTTCACTACCCATATTATCTAATATATCTTCTCTATATCTTAACTTCTTTCTTTTAAAAATATCGTCTGCTGTTTCACCATTATATAGTCCTTTATATCCAGCATTATGAAATCTAGCTAAATCTT
>JAEEGL011689661.1_pt1 | contig 26854 bp, 29 predicted proteins | sample 9134231 | NCBI WGS metagenome assembly JAEEGL01 (sample SAMN16246548, study PRJNA631951) | gut metagenome | biome: gut microbiome; feature: rumen; material: fiber-attached | host: Bos | place: Iran: Karaj | collected 2018-10 | reverse complement strand
ATTCAATATGATTAATTTAGAGGATATGGTTAATTTCTTAATTGATAATAATTTAAATGATGTTAGATTATGTCTTCAAATTCATAAAATTATTTGGGACCCTAATAAAAGAGGTGTTTAAAATGATAGATAAAGAAAGATTAGAAAAAGCTTTTAATGAGATAATTTTAGCATTAGGTGATGATCCTAAAAGAGAAGGATTAAAAGATACACCTAAAAGAGCAGCAGAAATGTATTTAGAGCTTTTTGAAGGTATGAATTATACAAATGATGAAATTGCTGAAATGTTTGATAAATCATTTGATACAGATTACCTAACTGATTCAAAAAATGTAGTAGTAGTTAAAGGAATAGATATATTTTCACATTGCGAGCATCATTTAGCTTTAATGTATGATATGACAGTTGATATTGCCTATGTACCAAACAAAAGAGTTATAGGCTTATCTAAGATTGCTAGAATTGCTGATATGGTAGCTAAAAGATTACAGCTTCAAGAGCGTATTGGAAATGATATTTTAGAAATCTTAAAAAAGATTACAAAATCAGATGATATCTTAGTTAGAATTGAAGGATGCCATTCATGCGTTACAGCTCGTGGTATCAAAAAAAGAAGTAAGACTGTAACAGTATCTCAAATTGGAAATATTTCTTTGGAGGTATTAAAGTAATGAAGGCGTTAGTATTATTTTCAGGTGGATTAGATTCAACAACTGCTTTAGCTATGGCAATTGATAAATATGGAAAAGATAATGTTGTTGCTTTATCAGTTTCATATGGACAAAAGCATATTAAAGAAATAGAAGCATCAAAAAATGTTTGTTCATATTATGGTGTTGAGCATATATTCATCGATTTAGCAAAAATATTTGAATATTCTGATTGTTCACTACTTTCTAAGAATGATAAAGATATTCCTTTTGGAGATTATAAAGATCAATTAGAAGAAAATAAAGGAAAAACTTTATCTACTTATGTTCCTTTTAGAAATGGTTTATTCTTATCTACTGCTGCATCAATTGCTTTATCAAAGGATTGTGACATTATTTATTATGGAGCACATCAAGATGATTCAGCAAATGATGCATACCCTGATTGCTCAGTTGAATTTACAAACGCAATCAATGAAGCTATTTATTTAGGTAGTGGTAAAAAGGTAAAAGTTGTTGGACCATTTGTAGGACTTCATAAGGCTGATATAGTTAAGATTGGAACAGACTTAAAGGTACCTTATGAATTAACTTGGTCATGCTATGAAGGACATGAATGTGCATGTGGAAAATGTGGCACATGTATCGATAGAAAAAAAGCATTTATCGCAAATGGATTAATTGATCCAATAAAATATGAGGAGTAATAATATGGATAGAACTAATGAAGGATTAAAGTTTTTAGGAGCTAAAACTAAATATAGCTTTGATTATGACCCAAGCATTTTAGAAAGATTTGAAAATAAGCATCAGGAAAATGATTATTTTGTTAAATTCAATTGTCCTGAATTTACATCACTTTGCCCAATTACAAGTCAACCTGATTTCGCAACAATTTATATTTCATATATTCCTGATAAATATTGTGTTGAATCTAAATCATTAAAATTATATTTATTTTCATTTAGAAATCATGGTGATTTCCATGAGGATTGTGTAAATATTATTATGAAGGATTTAATTAAATTATTAAATCCAAGATATATTGAGGTATGGGGTAAATTCTTACCTAGAGGTGGCTTATCAATTGACCCATATGCAAATTACGGTATGAAGGATACTAAATATGAACAAATGGCTTTTAATAGATTAATGAATCATGATATGTATCCTGAAACAATAAATAATAGATAAAAAATCAAAATATTAGAAATAGACTCGTTCTATTTCTTTTTTTGCCCTATTATGTTATAATTTTTAGAGTATGGAGTGATTTTATGGGCTTTTTTGATTTGTTTAAAAAGAAAGATAAAAATAAAAGTAAAAAATATAAACTAGGACTTCATAAAACAAGAGAAGGTGCTTTATCAACTTTAAAAGAAATCCTAGAAGAATCAGATAGAATTGATGATGACCTATTTGATAGATTAGAAGAAATCTTTATTATGGCAGATATTGGTGTTGATACTGTTATTGATTTTATAGATCAGCTTAAAGATGAGGTTTATCATAAGAAGATTAAAAACCCTCTTGAGCTTCAAGAAATCATTTTAGATAAGATGTTTGAAATCTATCTAAATGGAGAAGTTGTTAATGCCAATTTAAAGCTTAATAAAAATGGCTTAACAGTTGTTTTATTTGTTGGTGTAAATGGTGTTGGTAAAACTACATCTATTGCTAAAATTGCACAAAAGTATAAAAATGAAGGCAAGAAGGTATTACTTGCTGCAGGAGATACATTTAGAGCAGGCGCTATTGCACAGCTTGATGTTTGGGCAAAGCGTATTGGTGTAGATATTGTAACTAAACCAGATGGATCAGACCCTTCAGCTGTAATGTATGATGCAATTAAAAAGGCAAAGGATGAAGGTTATGATATGCTTTTATGTGATACTGCTGGACGTTTACAAAATAAGGTTAACCTTATGAATGAGCTTTCTAAGATGAAAAGAGTATTACAAAAGGAAATGCCTGATGCTCCACATGAGACTTTACTTGTAATTGATGCAACAACAGGTCAAAATGGTATGAGCCAAGCTAAAGCATTTAAAGAAGCAACTGATGTATCAGGTATTATTTTAACTAAGCTTGATGGTACATCTAAAGGTGGTATTGTTTTAGCTATTAGACATGAGCTAGGTATACCTATTAAATACATCGGCCTTGGTGAAGGTGTAGATGATTTAGAGGTATTTGATATTGAACAATACCTATATGGACTTTTTGCTGATTTCTTTGAGGAATAATTATGGAACTTGAAAAAAGAGAAAAGCTTATTGAATTATATGATTTATATTCTAATCTTTTAACTGAAAAGCAAAGAGATTATTTTGAAAATTATTATTATGATGATTTATCTATTTCTGAAATAGCTATTAATTATAATATTTCAAGAAATGGAGTTTATGATCAGCTAAAAAGAGTTGAAAATTCTTTATTTGATTATGAAGAAAAACTTAAATTAGCTTATAAAATATCTAAGATAGAATCCTTAGATGAAAAAGAAATAACAAAGGATACTATCTTAAGCATTATTAAGGAGTAATTATGGCATTTGATAACTTAAGCTCTCGTCTACAAATGGGATTAAGAAGAATCACAGGTAGAGGAAAGCTAAATGAAAATGATATAGAAGAAATGCTAAGAGAGGTTAGACTTTCTTTACTTGAAGCAGACGTTAACTATAAGGTTGTTAAAAAATTCTTAGCTGATATTAAAGAAGAAGCTATGGGAGAAAAAATCCTAAAGGGTTTAAATCCCGGACAACAAGTAGTTAAGGTTGTAAGAGAGGAATTAAGAAAAACCTTAGGTAGTGAAGTAACTGAATTAAACTTTAAATCTTCTGGTATGACTGTTGTTATGGCAGTAGGTTTACAAGGTGCAGGTAAAACTACAGCTGTTGGTAAGATGGCTTTATTCTATAGAAAAAAATTAAAGAAAAAACCATTTATGATTGCAGCTGATATTTATAGACCTGCCGCAGTTGATCAATTAGTTACATTAGGTAAGCAAATTGATGTTCCTGTATTTGAAATGGGAACAAAGGTTAAGGCTGAAAAGATTGTTGAAGAAGGCTTAAAGGCTGCTAAAGAAGCAGGTGCTAACTTTGTATTAATCGATACAGCTGGTCGTTTACAAATCGACGAAGACCTAATGCAAGAATTAATTAATGTTAAAAATATCGCAAAGCCAGATGAAATCTTACTTACAGTAGATGCTATGGCTGGTCAAGATGCAGTAAATGTAGCTTTAGCTTTCCATGAAAAGCTAGACATTACAGGTGTTATCTTAACTAAGCTTGATGGTGATACACGTGGTGGTGCTGCCTTATCAATTAAGGAAATGACAGGAATTCCTATTAAGATTATGTCTACAGGTGAAAAGCTTGATGCGATGGAAATATTCTATCCAGACCGTCTTGCAGATAGAATCTTAGGTATGGGTGATGTATTATCATTAATTGATAATGTAACAGAAAATATTGATGAAGATGAAATGAAATCGATGGCTGAAAGAATGGCTTCTGATTCATTTAACTATAATGATATGCTTAAGCAATTTAAAATGATTAAGCGTATGGGTTCAATATCAAAAATTTTAGGCTTCTTACCTGGAATGGGAAAAATTAAGAATGCAATGACTAATGTAGATGATAATGCATTAGATAAAATTGAATGTATTATTTTTTCTATGACTGAAAAGGAAAGACGTCATCCTGAATTAATCGATAAGGATTTTAAGAGAAGAGAAAGAATTGCTAAAGGTTCTGGACGTTCAATCCAAGAGGTTAATAAATTAAGGGAATCTCTTCAAAATATGAAGCAAACAATGAAGAGAATGAATAACATGAGTGAAACTGATGCCAAGAGAATGCAAGCTCAAATGGCAAATGGTAATTATCAAGGCTTTGCCCCAACTAAGGTTAAAAAGGGTAAGGGAAAAGGAAAAGGAAACTTCAGATTCTAAAATAATAAAAATCCATGAATTAATCGTGGATTTTTAAAAGCTTTATGGAGGTATATATGCTTGTTAGTGCAATTTATAATATGAAAGAATTAAATAAGCTAAATGGACTAATTGATGGTGCCGTATTAAATACTAAAGATTATTCTTTAATTTATGATAACCTAGATTTAGATTTAGCCTATTCATTTTGTTTAAATAATAAAATACTTCCTATTATTTCATTAAATAAAATGTTTTATCCAAATGAATTAGAAAATATTAAAGATATTTATTTAAAGTATGATAAAGCATTATTTTTAATAACTGATTTAGGATTATATCATATTGCTAAAGGTTTAAATTTAGAAAATAAGCTAATCTATAATCCAGAAACAATGTTAACTAATTACTTAGATTTAAAGCTTTATTCATCTTTAGGCTTTAATGCGCTAGCTATGTCGCTTGAAATTCCTTTTAAGGATGTAATTTATGCAAAAGAAGAAACGAATGCTGATTTATTTTATATGGTGTTTGGAAAAAGAATGATGCTTTATTCTAGACGTAAGCTTTTATCTTTATATAAGGAAAAGGCAAATATTAATCTTCCTAATAGCACAATGTATTTAAAGGAAGTTAATAGAGAAGATTATTTTCCAATTATTGAAAATGAAAATGGAACAAAAATCTTTAGATCATATATTGTTTCTTATTTAGATTTATTAGATAAGGATTATTTTAAATATAATTATTTAGATTCATTTGATATTAATTTTGACATCTTTAAAAAAGTTGTTACAATTTATAAAAATTATTTAGATAAGAAAATTGATAAAGAAGAAGCTATAAAGAATTTAAATGAATTAAATTTAAATATCGAAGATGGCTTCAAATATAAGGATTCTGTATATCAAAAGGAGGAGTTTTAAATGAAATATGAATTACTAGCTCCTGCTGGAGATTTAGAAAAATTAAAAATAGCTATTTTATATGGTGCTGATGCTGTATTTATTGGTGGCTTAAAGTTTTCTTTAAGATCAAGAGCTTCAAACTTTACAATTGAAGATATTAAAGAAGGCTGTAAGTTTGCCCATGAGCATAATGCTAAGGTTCATGTAACATGTAATATTGTAATGCATAATATTGATACAGATGGTATTAAAGAATATTTAATGGCCCTAGATGATGCTGGTGTTGATTGTATTATTGCTTCATCATTTTATATTTTAAAAATGGTTAAAAAATATACAAAAATGGAAGCTCATGTTTCAACTCAAGCATCTATTTCAAACCAAGAGGCTGTTAAATTCTTTGAAGAAGAAGGTATGGATAGAGTAGTACTAGCTCGTGAATTATCTTTAGAAGAAATTAAAAGGGTTAGAGAAAATACTAATATTGATTTAGAAGTATTTATTCATGGTGGAATGTGTGTATCAATATCAGGACGCTGTATGCTATCAAATAATATGACAAATAGAGATGCAAACCGAGGTGGTTGTGCTCATTCATGCAGATGGTGTTATGATTTAAAGGATCAAAACGATAAGGTATATAATCCAAATGGAGACTATTTTGCAATGTCAAGTAAGGATTTATGTGCAATTAGGGCAATACCTGCTTTAATGGATTTAGGAATTAATTCTTTTAAGATTGAAGGAAGAATGAAATCCCTACATTATATCGCAACTGTTGTTAATGCTTATAGAAAGATTATTGATGAATATAAAGAAAATAAATCAATTAAAGATTTTAAAGTTTATGAGGATGCAATATCTAAAGCTGAAAATCGTCTTACATCAACAGGATTCTTATATGGTCTTCCTACTATTGAAGAACAATTATATGACCTAAATTTAACTGTTCCAACAAAAGAATTTGTAGGAATTGTAGAAAGATATGATGAAGAAGAACATATGCTTTATGTTGAACAAAGAAATTATTTTACTCCAAATTCAACATTAGAAGTATTTTCACCAGAAAAGACTTTTACAATTAAAGTTGCTGAAATTTATGATTTAGATAATAATTTGCTTGATGCCGCAAGACATCCTAAGCAACACATTAAATTTAAATGTGATGTTAAGCTTAATCCTTATGATATGTTAAGATTAGGTGAATAAAATGTATTATATTGATTATAAAGGTATAAGATTTATCTTTAAAACTCAAATAAGAAAAAATTCAACTAAAATAACTTTAAGAATAAAGGATGGCATTTTATCCTTTACATCTCCTTATAGATTAAAAGAAAAAGAAATCATAAGAATGATAGATAAAAATTTTGATTCAATTATTGAAGAGATTGAAAAATCAAAAATAAAAGAAGTTAAGCCTAATATAATTCATTATTTAGGAAAACAATATAATGTAAAAATTATTGAATCTAATATTGATAATATAGAGATTAATGAAGAAGATTTTATAATTTATACAAAGAAAAATACTGATTTATATAATAAAAAATTAGTACATTCATTTTATAAGGATTTTTTAACGAATTATATTTCTTATGAAATTGTTAAAGCTAAGAATATTTATGGAATAGATTTTGATATTGAAATAAAATATAAAACTGTAAAATCATATTTTGGAAATTGTTATTGGAAGAAAAATATAATAGATTTTAATACAATTTTAGCTAAGTATGACCCAATTTATATAAAGACTGTTTTATATCATGAACTAGGTCATTTTTTTAATCATGACCATTCAGCAAATTTTTACTATAAATGTGAAATGGCATTTCCAGGATTTAAAAAATATGATAGAGCTTTAAAAAGAATTCATTATAAAGATTTATATTGATGAAAACTTGATTTTTACTGAACAATTAAGTATAATATTTAGAGTTAACGGAGGTAGTTATTAATATGGCTAACAAGGATCAATTATTTGAATTAACCAAGGAAGGTTTAGAAGAAGTAGAAAAGGAACTTGCATTCAGAAAGGATGTTGAACGTCCAAGAATTTTACAAGCAATCGCTGAAGCAAGAGCTAATGGTGACTTATCTGAAAACGCTGATTACTCAGCTGCAAGAGAAGCTCAATCTGAAAATGAAGCAAAAATCGTTGAATTAGAAAATATAGTTAAGAATCATAGAATTATTGAAAATACAACTATTACTGTTGAATATGTAGATTTACATAAGGAGTTTACATTTAAGGTAGTAGGTACTAGTGAAGCAGATCCAAAGAATGGTAAGATTTCAAAAGAATCTCCACTTGGAAAGGCTATCGTTGGTAAGAGAGTTGGCACAGTATTCACATTCACTAGTGAATCTGGCAAAGAAATGAAAGTTAAACTATTAAAGAAAAACTAAAATGTATAAGAGCTGTTCAATGAACCGCTCTTATTTTCTCATTATAAGGAGTTTTAAAAATGACTAAAAAATTTATCCCAAGCTTTTATTATAATTCAATATATGATATTCCACTTGAGGAATGGAAAAAACAAGGTATTAGATTAATTTTAACCGATTTAGATAATACATTAATTTCTTATAATGAGAAGATGCCTAATGAAGCCTTACATGAATTTAAGAATAAGGTTTTAAATTTAGGAATTGAATTTATTATTGTATCTAACTCTAGAAAGGAACGTGTTGAAAACTTTGCTAAAGCCTTAGGTATTCCTTGCGTTAAGTTTTCAACAAAGCCTTTAAGAAGAGGAATTAATAAAGCAATTTATAAAGTAGCTCATGGCTGTTATTCTAAGGACCAAGTTGTTTTACTAGGTGACCAAATTATGACTGATATTTTAGGTGGTAATAGAGTAGGTATTAAAACATGCTTAATAAAAGCTGTTGATAAATCTAGTGATAAGCTACCTACAAGAATTAATCGTAATTTAGAAAAGATGGCTATTTTAAGAGTTAAGAAAAAATATGAAGAAGAATATAATCAATTGTTAAAAGATTATTATGAGGAAATATATGATAATAAGAAGATGTAAGGGCTGCGGTGCAATTTTACAAAATGAAGATGAAACTAAACCTGGATTTATCAATGAAATAAAAGATAGTTCAGAATATTGTAAGAGATGCTTTAGATTAATGCATTATAATGAACTTCCTAAAATTGTTGCCTCAAATAAAGATTATGAAATAGTAATAGATGATGCAGTTAAGCAAAATGGCTTAATGGTTTTTATTGTTGATATTTTTGCCTTTAAAGCAACCTTTAATCAAAAAATGATTGAAAAACTAAGAGATAAAAATGTTATTTTAGTTGTTAATAAATATGACTTATTTCCTAAATCAACTAACATTGAAGGAATTGTATCATGGATATCTAAGCAATGTGAAAATATTCATTTTAAGGTTGATGCAATATCTGTTGTATCATCTTCTAAAGGATATTTTATTGATGATTTAATGAATATCATTGATTTAGCAAGACGTGGAAGAGATGTTTATTTTGTAGGCTGTGCAAACGTTGGTAAATCTTCATTAATAAATGCTTTATTAAAGAGAAATACATCAATTACAAAAGATGTTATTTCAACATCAGTTATTCCAGGTACAACTTTAAATAAAATCAATATTCCATTTTTTGAAGATGGTAAATCATTTATTGATACTCCAGGCTTAATTAATGAGCATGATGTATTAAATAATTTAATGCCTATAAGCTATAAAAAGATAATACCTAATAAGGAATTAAGACCTAAAACATATCAAATAACAAAAGGTAATTCATTACTTATTGCAGGTCTTGCAAGAATTGATTTTGTTGAATGTGATAAATTATCAGTTATTTTATATACATCAGATGATTTATATATTCAAAGATCTAAAACTGAAAATGTTGAAAGAGTTTTAAATAATGAATTAGGTAAATTATTAAATCCTCCAACTAAAGAAGAACTTTCAAATATTAAATATATGAAAAAATCATTTAATTTTGACGGAAGAATTAAAAAGGATATTTGGTTTGCAGGCTTTGGCTTTATTTCAATTATAGGTAAAGCTAAAATTGATTTAATTACTATTAGTGGAACAGAGGTATTTGAAACTGATGGAATTATACGAAAAATGTAAAGAATTGCTTATAAAGCACTATGGTGGTAAGCATCAAGATAGATTAGAACACTCATTTGGTGTTGTTGAAATGGCGGAATATTTAGCTGGTATTTATAGACAAGATATAGAAAAGGCTAAAGTGGCCGCAATACTACATGATTATTGTAAATATGATGATATTGAAGTGGTTAAAAAATATTTAACAGAAGAAGAAATATTTGAATGTGAAAGATATCCATTCTTATATCATGCCTATGGATCAGCTTATTTTTATAAGAATAATATAGGTGATGATGAAGATATCTTTAATGCAATATACAATCATGTTTTTGGAAGACCTGGTATGTCTAAGCTAGAAGCAATCATAATGATTTCTGATTATACAGAAAAAAATAGAAAATATGATGCTTGTAAAAAGGCAAGAGAGATGATTTTAGATGGTGAGTTTAATCAAGCAATTGTTTATTCTTTAGAACAAACAATGAATTTATGCTTAAGAGAACATCAAAATCCTCATCCAAGACAATTAGAGGTTTATAACGAATATTTAGAAAAGGCAGGAATTAAATTTTGAATTTAGAAGAAGTAATTGTTAATGCTTTAGGCAAGGTTAAAGCATCTAATATAATCGCATTTGATACAAAGGAAAAATCTCCTTTTTATGATGAAATGATTATCGCATCAGTTTCATCTTTAAGACAAGCAACAGCTGTAACAACTTATTTAAAAGAAGATGTTGAAGAGGCTGGCTTTAAGGTAAGAAGCATTGAAGGAAGAGAAACAGGTTGGGTTATTGTTGATTGTTATGATATCTTAGTTTCTATCTTTACTGAAGAAGAAAGAGAACATTTCAATATTGAAAAAATATATTTAGATGTTCCTTCAAAGAATTTATAATGGATTTTTTAAAATATAAAAATTATATTTTTGATTTTGATGGTACTTTAGTTGATTCAATGCCTTATTGGATTTCAAGACCATCTGAATTTATAAAATTTAAAGGATTAAATCCAAGGGAAGATTTAGATCAAAGAGTAGCTTTTTTTGAAAGTTATGAGGCTGCAGAGGTTTTAAAAAAAGAATATAATCTATCTGGAAGTGTAAATGAAGTTTTTGAAGAAATGAAAAAATGGATTTATGAAGAATATAGATATGTTGATTTAAAGGAAAAAGCATTTGACTTAATATGCTATCTACATTCCTTAGGGAAAAAATTATTTATTTTATCTGCTTCAGTTAATGAGCTTATATTACCTTCAGTATCTCATAAGGATATTAAAAAATATTTTGTTGATGTAATTTCTGCATCTTCAAAGAATTTATCTAAAGAAGAAGGAAATGCCTTTGATTTTATAATAGATAAATATAATTTAAATAAAGAAGAAACACTAGTTTTAGATGATTCACCTATGGTTATTAAAAAGTGTAAAGAAAAGGGAATTGATTCTTTAGCTATAAAAGAAGATTTTTATAATGAGCATAAGGCTGAATTAATAGAAAATAGCTTAGGCTATTATTCTTTAAAAGAAATATATGATAAAAGACCAGAATAGCTGGTCTTTTTAAAATTTGAGGTTCATATGGAAAATAAGATTTTACATCCTTTAATTGAGGATAACATTTATAAAAAAGATTTTGATGAATATAGATTAAGAGATGCTGTAAGGGGCTTTATCTATAATGATTTAGGAGAAGTTGCCCTAATTCATATTAAAGGCTTAGATGAATTTGGAGATAGAGACCACTTTGAATTTCCTGGTGGAGGAATTGAAAAGGGTGAAAATGAAATTGAAGCCTTGAAAAGAGAAATAAAAGAAGAAATAGGCTATGAAATAGATAATATTAGACCTATTGGAATTATTTCTAATCAATATAATTTATTAAAAAGAATTGACACACAGCATTTTTATTTAGCTCACGCAACAAAATTTGTTGGGCAACATCTTTTAGATTATGAAAGAAATTTATTTAAAGAAATAATCTTTTATGATATTGATAAGCTTTTAAATATGTATGAAACATTTGATGTTAAAAATGTTGGTAAAATTATTCATAAAAGAGATTATATTGTAGCTAAAGAAGCAATAAAAATCTTAAATGAAGGAAAATAAAAAGGCCAGAAATTAGATTTTCTGGTCTTTTTCTATATTAAATAATTTTCTATATTCTTTTTCATCATTATTGAAGAAGAAGCTATTTATTATTTTTATTTCCTCTAATGACTCTTTTAGGGCTATTTCAAGGACTTCTTTGATGTTATAGCTAAATGTATCATCTCCAACTAAATAAGGCTTATTTTGAAAATTTAGAATAGTTGTATCAACTTTATTTTTGTAATGATAATACTTAGCTTTAGGCTTTCCTCTATGATTAAAGATTATGTCATAAATTTTAAATGGTATAACCTTTAATTTGTTTCTTTTTGTAAAGCTTCTATAATAATTAATTTTATGTGACATTGATTTAGTAAAATATTCATTTGAACCAAAGAATGAAAACACCTTAATTAAAGGATTTTTTACTAAATCATCCATAGATTCTGTATAAGTAAATCCATTTGGAAATTTATTGTAAATCGTATTTTTACTTAAATCATAAGAATCATTTACTTTAGTAAAATAATAATCAAGCATATTAGTTAAATAATCATAAGGATTCTTTTTATTAACTCTAGAAGATAGATATGCTTGAATTTGATTAGTTAGATAGTAGTGAGATATAAAACCATAAATCAATAGAAGATGTTCTGGATTAAAATTCTTTTTAAATATTTGGCAGCATTCAAATAAAAATTCTTTATGCTTTTCGCCTTCAATTTTTAAATTGATTTTATATTTATCCTTTTTTATTAAATTTTGAGTATAAAATCTTCCTAAATCTGTAAATGTTGCTGCATTAAATATTGCATCATCTGAAATATCCATATTCTTAATGATATTGTCAGGCATTTTATCTATAATTTTCTTTAAATTGTAATAATAAAGCATTGTAATCATAACTAATCACCTAAAACTATTATAAAATATTTATTTTATTCTTTCAATTTATAAATTATTATTGTAAAATAATAAATTGGCGGGTGATAAGATGAAGATGCTTTCAAAGCAAGACGATTTTGTTATATCTAAAAAGATGACAGATTGTGCTAGAGATGTAGATATGTGTCTTTATAATGTCTTAACTGACTATATGGATAAGAATTTTATGAATGATGCCTTATCATTATATTTATCAGATGATGGAGCATTTGGAAATGGACTTCATATCGATAACTATAATACTAATAGCTCAGTATATCAAATCTATGAAGGATTTAAATATATGACTATGGCAGGTTTGGATAAGACTTGTAAGCATGAAATGTTTTCAGTTATTATGAACAAGAATTTTAACGTACTTTATAATAGAGCTGAAAAGATTGATAACAAATGGAATCCAAATGTATCTTCAACAGAAGATTTTGCACATAGTATAATTTTTGAAAATAACGAAGAAAATAGAAAATTATTTGGATATGGTCCAACTGCAGCACTTTTAGGTTATACTTTAAGATATTGTGCACCAACAAAGGCATATTATAAAAAAGCTTTAAAGATGATTGATATCATGTTAAAGGATTTCTATCAAATGAATAGTCTAACTAAATATGAATTTATTGGCTTTAATAGCTTCTTAAATTCATTAAGACATGAAAATATATTAGTAGAAGATCAAGAAAAAATTGAAGAAAGACTTATTGAATTAGCTAAAGATGCTGTTTCAACTGATTTTGATGATCCAGAAGCTATTTTACCTTTAGATTGTGCATTATATTTAAATGATGATGAATTAAAAAAATTAATTGATGAACAACTAGATTATATTATTGACAACAGAGCTCCTCATGGCTTATGGGAGCATAAGGGTGACTGGGGATATGATAAATACCCAGAAGAGGATACTGCAATGATGAAGTGGATCGGTGCAGAATCTGTATTAAATTATTTTTATCTAAAAAAATTTGGAAGAGTTGAATAAATTTGAAAGGAACTAATATGAAAAACAGACCAGTATGTTTAATAATTATGGATGGTTATGGTTTAGATAAACCAAGCCAAATTAACGCTATTTCAATTGCGAAAAAGCCTAACCTAGACAGAATTTTTTCTGAATATGGCTTTAAAACTTTAGGTGCATCAGGAGAATATGTAGGACTTCCAGACGGACAAATGGGTAACTCTGAAGTAGGACATATGAATATTGGTGCAGGAAGAATTGTATGGCAAAGCTTATCAAGAATTAATAACGCAATTAAATCAGGCGAATTCGATAACAATGAAGCAATTAATGAAGCAATCGAAAATGCTAAGAAGAATGGTAAGAAATTCCATATTTTCGGTCTTTGCTCAACAGGTGGTGTACATTCTCATACATCACACATTATCGCAATTGCAAAGCTTGCTCATTCAAAGGGCATTAAGGATGTTTACTATCATGCATTCTTAGATGGTAGAGACGTAGATCCTCAATCAGCTTGTGGATTCTTAGAAGATGTTATTAAAAACGGAGATGTCAAGGTTGCTACAGTAGGTGGTAGATACTATGGCATGGATAGAGATAAGAACTTCGATAGAATTCAACTTGCATATGATGCAATGACTGTTGCTAAGGGTGAATATTTTGAAGACCCAATCGCAGGTGTAAAGGCATCTTATGCTGCAGGTGTAACTGATGAATTCGTTGTACCATTTGTATCAAATAAAAATGGTATGGTAGAAGATGGCGATTCAGTTGTATTTGCTAACTTTAGACCAGATAGAGCTATTCAAATCGCAACAGCTATTTCTAATCCAGAAGGAATCGTTTATAACCCAGCTAAGCCTTATAAGCTAGATACTTCAAAGGGACCAAAGAATGTTACATTCGTATCAATGATGAAGTATGCTGACCAAGTAAAGGGTAAATTAGCATTTGATTTACAAAAGTTTGATAACTTATTTGGTGATGTAATTTCTAAGGCAGGCTTAAAGCAATTAAGAATAGCAGAAACAGAAAAGTATGCACACGTTACATTCTTCTTTGATGGTGGTGCAGATAGAGATATCGAAGGTGCAGACCGTATCTTAGTTAATTCACCAAAGGTTGCAACATATGACCTACAACCTGAAATGAGCGCGTATGAGGTATGTGATAAGGTAGTTGCAGCTATTAAAGAACAAAAGTATGATTCAATTATTTTAAACTTCGCAAACTGTGATATGGTTGGTCATACAGGTGTTATTCCTGCCGCTGTTAAGGCAGTAGAAGCTGTTGATGAATGTGTTGGTAAGGTAGTTGCAGCACTTGATGAAGTTGGTGGTGTAGCATTAATTACTGCAGACCATGGTAATGCTGAAAAGTTAGCTGATGAATTAGGTAGACCTTATACAGCTCATACAACTAACCCAGTTCCTATCTGCTTAACAAGCCATGATTATGAATTAAGAGAAGGCGGAATTTTATCTGATTTAGCTCCAACTATGCTTGAATTATTAGGAGTTGAAATTCCAGCTGAAATGACTTCTAAGTCATTAATTAAATCATCTAAATAATTGTTATTGTAATAATAGTTATTAGTGATATAATAAAAGAGAACTTAATATTTCTTCGGGGTTTGGTGAAATTCCATATCGGCGGTAAAGTCCGCGAGCGAAAGCATGAATAGGTGTAATTCCTATACCGACAGTATAGTCTGGATGATAGAAGAAAATTATTATAATTTATACATTTTTTGCTTATAAATTAAAAGTAATCCCCTGGAGAAATTTCAGGGGATTTTCTAATTTAGGAGGTATAAAAAAATGAAAACTACTGAAATTGTCTCAAACAAAGTTTACAAAAATCTTATTATTTTTATTGTGATGGTTGTTATATCATTAGCATTAATAACAACTGGCATGATTACAAATGAAGTTAAAAGAAAATCATTTGTACCTGAAACATATTATGTTTATCAAGAATCATCTGATAAAAATGCATTTGATGGTAAAACAGAATATTATAAAGGTGAAAATAAAACTAATCCTAAAGAATTAGCTTTATATGAATTAGTTGATGATAATTATGAATTATCAACTGATGAGGTATTTGAAGCTGAAACATACTATCAAAAAGATGGTTCTGAATATAAAAAAGTAACACCTTTAGCTTTAAATCTTAACGTTAAAAAAGCAAAACAAACAAAGTATTCTGCAGGATTCTACATTTATTTACTTGAGCTACTTGGAGCTTTAGTATTCTTATTATCATTTGGTTATTTACATACATATCTTCAAGAAAAATATAATTTAAAGAAGATGACTATTAAGCAAATGGCTGTTATTGGAGTCTTCAGTGCTTTATCAATTATCTTATATTATTTTGGAAAATTTAATTTACCTATCTTCCCATCTTGGTTAGATATTCAATTTTCTGAGCTTCCTGCCCTAATTGTTTCATTTATGTATGGACCTGTATCAGGATTATTAATTATAATTGTTAGATTTTTCTGTAAGCTACCAGGTACATCAACAGTAGGTGTTGGAGAATTTGCCGATTTATTAATTGGTTTAACATTAGTTTTAGTATCAGGCTTAATCTATAAAAAGAATAAAAACATGAAGGGCGCAATTTATGGATTAGTAATTGGTATGCTTGCTGCAACATTTGTGGCAACAGTTAGTAACTGGTTATTATTAATTCCTGCCTATAAAGGAATTGCTGGATATCCACAAGCAGCTTTAACAGGTACAATGGATTTAATTGTTTCTGGTAATAAGGGTGTAGTAACAGATGATAATTTTATGATCTATTATCTATTTATAGGTGTTGTCCCATTTAATTTATTTAGATATTCATTAGTATTTACAATTACATTCCTTTTATATAAGAGACTTCATATGTTAATTAACATTATTACTGGTGAAAGTGAAGGAAATGATATTGTTGAAAATACAAATGAAATAGTTGAAGAATAAGAATTTAGAGTGATTTTATTTGAAAAATCACTCTTTTTTTATTTTGCTTTAATCTTTTTTTAAAACTTTTGAAAAATCTTACTATTATTTAAATGGAGGATAACCAAAAATGAAGGAAATAAAAGAAATAGAAACAAAAGAGTATTTTAATAATTTAAACAAAATTAAAGAAACAATAAGACAAAATCGAAACAAGGCAATGGTATATGTAAATTCGCAAATGATATTAACATATTACCAAATAGGAACAATCATTAATGAGAGAAAGACTTGGGGATCGAAATATATTCAAAATCTAGCAAATGATTTAAAAGAATATGGTAAAGGTTATTCCTATGAAAATTTATATAGAATGTCTAGATTTTCGAATGAATTCGATGAATCAGAAATAATGTCGCAACCTGCGACACAAATACCATAGTTTACTATTATTGTAATTATGCAAAAATCTAAAACTCATGAAGAAATGCTTTATTACATTAATGAAACACATAAGAATGGTTGCTATAAAAATTAAAGGAGAAAGAAAAAATGAAGGAAATAAAAGAAATAGAAACAAAAGAATATTTTAATGATTTAAACAAAATTAAAGAAACAATAAGACAAAACCAAAATAAGGCAATGGTATATGTAAATTCGCAAATGATATTAACATACTACCAAATAGGAACTATCATTAACGAGAGGAAAAAGTGGGGTTCAAAATATATTCAAAATCTTGCTAATGATTTAAAAGAATATGGTAAGGGATATTCAGTACAAAATCTTTATAGAATGAGTCAAATATCTAATGAATTTGCATATGATGAATTATTCTCGCAACCTGCGAGAGAAATTCCTTGGTTCACTTTAGTTGAAATAGTGCATAAGTCAAAATCCCATGAAGAGATGCTTTATTATATAAATGAAGCTCATAAAAATGGTTGGAGCCGTTCAATGGTTTTAAATCAAATAGAATTAAAATCATATGAACGTTCATTAATAAAACCATCAGTTACTGAAACTATTAAATCAGATGATTTATCAAAAGAATTATTTAAGGATACTTATGTATTTGATTTTTTTGATAAAGAAAAGATAAAATCAGAAAAAGATTTAAAGAATCAAATGATAGATAATATTATTAAGTTTTTACAAGAATTAGGCCCTGGTTTTACACTTGCTGGAAAAGAATATAAAATTGTAACTCCCACTAATAAAGAATTCTATATAGATTTATTAATGTATCATACTAAGATACATGCATATGTAGTAATAGAGGTTAAAATAGGAGAATTTAGTCCTGAAGATTTAGGACAACTAATGTTTTATGTAAACGCAGTTAATAAACTTGAAAAAACTGCTGGTGACAATGAAACTATTGGTCTAATTTTATGTAAGGATGCTGATAAATTTGTTGCTGAAACAACATTAGAAAAAACTATGATGAAATTAGGTATTTCTAAATATAAGCTATTAGAAGATTTACCTTTATATTTGGAAAGAAAATTAAAAGAAAAAGAAGATATTAAATAAATGTAATACAATTTAAAACGTTTTCATGTAGTTTTATATATTTATATAAAAATTTTTAATGTATAATGTGAGTGGTAAAAAAATTTGGTAAATTTTAATAATAAACAAGGAGATGTAAATTTTATGCCATTTATTACAAGCGTATACGCTAGAGAAGTTTTAGACTCACGTGGTAACCCAACAGTTGAAGTTGAAGTTACAACTGAAAGTGGCGCATTTGGTCGCGCATTAGTTCCATCTGGAGCATCTACTGGTGTTCATGAAGCACTAGAATTAAGAGATGGTGACAAGAATCGTTATTTAGGAAAGGGTACTCAAAAGGCTGTAGCAAATGTAAATGAAATCATTGCTCCAAAATTAATTGGTATGGATGTAACTTTACAAGTTGCTATCGATCATTTAATGATTGAATTAGACGGTACTGAAAACAAGTCAAAGTTAGGTGCTAACGCAACACTTGGTGTTTCTATGGCTTGTGCTAGAGCTGCTGCTAATTTCTATGGTATTCCTCTATATAACTACTTTGGTGGTTTCAATGCAAAGCAATTACCACTTCCTATGATGAATATCTTAAATGGTGGTGCTCATGCTGATTTCTGTATTGATTTCCAAGAAATCATGATCTTACCTGCTGGCGCTAAGACAATTAAAGAAGCAGTAAGAATGGGTGCTGAAGTATTCCATGCATTAAAGAAGATTTTAAAGGCTAATGGTTATGTAACATCTGTTGGTGATGAAGGTGGTTATGCACCTAAGTTAGGTTCTAACACAGAAGCATTCGAAAGAGTAGTTGAAGCTATTAAGGCTGCTGGCTATGTTCCTGGTAAGGATGTATTCTTAGGAATCGACGTTGCTGCATCTGAATTCTATGATGAAAAGACTAAGAAGTATATCTTAAAGGCTGATAAGGGTGAATTCACTTCTAAGGAAATGGTAGATGTATACTATGCTAACTTAGTAGAAAAGTTCCCAATCGTTACTATCGAAGATGGTCTTGCTGAAGATGACTGGGAGGGCTGGAAGTATTTAACTGAAAAGTTAGGTAAGAAGGTTCAACTTGTTGGTGATGACTTATTCGTAACTAACACAAAGAGATTAAAGAAGGGTATCGAAATGGGCGTTGCTAACGCAATCTTAATTAAGGTTAACCAAATCGGTACATTAACTGAAACATTTGAAGCTATCGAAATGGCTAAGCGTGCTCATTACACAGCTATCGTTTCTCATAGATCAGGTGAAACAGAAGATACTACAATTGCTGATATCGTTGTTGGTACAAATGCTGGTCAAATCAAGACTGGTTCTGCATCAAGAACAGATAGAATTGCTAAATACAACCAATTAATGAGAATTGAAGATGATCTAAATGGTCGTGGAGAATTCCCAGGTGTATCTGTATTTGACGGTTTAAATTCTTTATACAATATTAAGTAATTTAAATTAAAATTAATTAAAATATTTAGTAGTTAAAGGAAAATAGCAATATATTTTCCTTTTCCTACTTAAAAGAGGAGAAAATAATGATTAACGTAAATGATTTAAAAAATGGCGTAGTTATCGAATATGATGGCAAGCTTGTTCAAATTCTTGAATTCATGCATGTACTTCAAAATAAAGTTGCATATGTTAGAGTAAAAATGAAAGATTTAAGAACTGGTACAGTTACTGAAACTGCATTAAAGGGTTCTGATTCAGCATTCAAGAAGTGCTATATCGATAAGAGACCTATGCAATATTTATACAATTCTGGTGATATGTATACATTCATGGATACAGAAACTTATGAACAAATTGATATTCCAGCTGAAAGATTAGTTTGGGAATCAAAATTCATGAAGGATGGCGATGAAGTTCAAATCACTATGTATGAAGGTGAAATTTTAGGTGTATCTTTAGCTGATAAGGTTACTCTTGAAATTGTTGATACTACACCAGCTGTAAAAGGACAAGCAACTGATAGAAAGAAAGCTACATTAGAAACTGGTTTAGAAGTTACTGTTCCAGCATTCTTAGAAAATGGTACTAAAATTGTTGTTTCAACAATCGATGGTACTTATGTATCAAGAGCTTAATTTAAAATTTTAACACAATTAATTTTGTGTTAATTTAGCAGCTTAGCCAAGCGGTAAGGCTCCGGACTCTGACCCCGGCATTCACAGGTTCGAACCCTGTAGCTGCTGCCATTAGTGTATTTAAGTTTAATAATTTTATTAAACTTTTTTCATCTATAAATTAAGGTCTTTAAGTCTAGTTAACACTAGACTTTTTTTATTAAATATATTTATGTAATTAATGAAAATTTGAAAAAAATTTATAAATAAAGTATAATTTAATAAAGGGAAGTGATAGAATGACGTTTTATAATAGTAGTATATTAATAACTGTTATAATGATGATTGCTATGACAATCCATGTTTTAAGGTATGCTGGTTTTAATAAAAATCAAAAGATTTGGTATACTTTAACATTTGGAGCAATTTCGTTCTGTGCACTTGCTGAATTGGCTGTACATTGCGGATTTTATGATAAATCATTTAAAGTTATTCTTACTATTTTAACAATTTTACAATTTTCAGTTGCACCACTTTTAGGTATTTTGTTTTCAGCAGCATTAGGCTTAAATAAACAAAAAGAAATTACTTTAGTTTATTTTATTGTTAATCTTTTAACAGAAGTAATTTGTGCTCCTTTTGGTGCAATATTTAAATTTGATGATGTAGGATATCAAAGAGGAGAATACTTCTTTATTTATAGTGTATTTTATGCAATAAGCTTATTATATTTAGTTATTAATATGATTAGAATTGGAAGAAAATTCCATAAAAGGGATATTATTACAATTGCTTTAGTTTTAGTTGTAATAATTTCAGGTATTATTCCAATGACTTTCTATAAAATAAATATTACATATACAGCAATTGGATTTGCTGCAGCATTAAGCTATATTTATTATAACGATTTAGTACAACAAGACATTCAAGAAGAATTAATTTTAAAAGAAAAAAAGATTTCTCAAATGCAAAATCATTTGATTTCTGGTATGGCAAACCTAATTGAAAATAGAGATATGGAAACAGGTGGGCATATCGCAAGAACATCTATTTATGTTAAGATGTTATCTAAATTCTGTAAATTAAATGATGTTTATCCTGATAAGATAAATAATGAATTTATAGATTTAATGTATTCCGTATCACCACTTCATGATATAGGTAAAGTAATTATTCCTGATAAAATTTTGAAAAAGCCAGGAAAATTAACTGATGAAGAATTCGAAATTATGAAAAAGCATGCATCATATGGTGGTGAAGTTGTAAGAGATATATTATCTGGAATTGGTGATGAAAAATATATTTCCTTTGCTTCTGATATAGCAATGTATCACCATGAAAGATGGGATGGTACAGGATACCCATATGGATTAAAGGGTGATGAAATACCTCTTTCAGCAAGAATAATGGCAATTGCTGATGTATATGATGCTTTAATTTCTGAAAGATGTTATAAGCGTCCTTATGCTTATGATGAATCATTTAAAATAATAGAAGAAGGAAGAGGAACACAATTCGATCCTAAATTGGTAGATATATTTATTAAATATAAAGATCAATTTGCAGAAAACATGGAAAGAATGATAGATCTATACATAAAAGAGTGATTTATCATTCTTTTTTCTTGTTAATTTTTTTAAATTTATATATAATTTATGTAGCGATAAAGAGGGTTTAATAATGATTTCAAAAAATACATCTATAATAACTAAAGATTTAGTTTTTAATAATTTAGTTAAAAGTGCAAGAAAAAATACTATATCAAGATTTATATTAGCTTTTGTAATTTTAGTATTTGGTATAATTATTTTAGTATCAGGAATAATAGCAAATGATAATTTATATACTATATTAGGTTCTGTTTTTTCAGCAACAAGCTTTTTATATTTTGGTCTTGCTATAAATGCGATAATTAAAGCTCCAAAGGATATTGAAAAAGGTAATCCTGAAATAAATGAAGGAGATATTAATTATAATTATTTATTTAAAGAGCAAAGCATTGAAGTTTCAATATCTAATAAAGCAAGAAAGAAAAATCTAAAATATACATATGATAGTTTAAAAAAGGTATATGAATATCAAGATAGATATGAATTATATTTTAAAGAACAACAAATGCTATTTGTATATAAAGATGGCTTTAAAGAAGAAAAAAGTGAAGAAGTATTTAAAATTAATTTAGAAAAGAATAAAAAAATAATAAAAAATAAGATTAAGGATACTAGCAAATAAAGCTAGTATTCTTTTTTTATAAAAAAATGAAAACGTTTTATTGACATAAAATGAAATTGGTGCTATCATAATGATAGTTAGACTATCATTTTATTATAATTAAATAGGAAAGAGGTAAATTTTATGAGTAGAGTGACAGATGCAACTAAAAAAATTATAACAGAAACTGCTTTAAAAATGTTTATTGAAGAATCAATAAGTAAGGTAAGATTATATGATATTGCAGCAAAAGCTGATGTAGGTGAAGCTACAATCTATAGACATTTTGGTAATAAGCAAAATGTTGTTATTGCTGCAGCAATCGAATTATCAAATTCAATTTCAATTAATTATTTAAGTAATACCGATGGTCTAAATGGTATGGAAAGAATAAAAGCTTTTTATGAAGTATTTTTAAAGATTTTTTCTGATAATAATTATTATTTTTCATTTTTAAATGAATTAGATATTTATTTATTACAAGAAGATTTCGAAGGAAGAGATAAATATCAAGATAATATCGATTCATATAAAGAATTATTCTTAAAGGACTATAAAAAAGGATTGGAAGATGGTTCAATCAGAAAAATAGAAGATGTAGATACATTCTATTTTTCAACAACACATTCTTTAATTTCATTATGTAAGAAATTATCAACTAAAAAGATTATTTTACAAGATGAATATGTTGATAAGAAAAAAGAAATTAAGTGTTTAATTAATGTTTTCTTGAATTATTTAAAGAAGTAGGAGGTTATTAAAAATATGACAAGAAGATTAACGAAAAAAGAAATGTGGATATTTGCCATAGGTCAACTTGGATGGTCTATTTTAGGCGGTATCATTAGTGCTTGGCTAGTATCATTTTATTTACCAACAAAAGAAAAAGGTACTGATTTCTTTTCGGGCACACAATTAGATTTTTATACAATTATTACACCAGGATTAGTAATTGGAGGATTTTTAACTATTTTAGGTTTGATTACAGCTTTATGTAGAGTTTGGGATGCTGTATCAGACCCTTTAATTGCTAATTTAAGTGATAACTCAAAGAATAAAAAAGGTAGAAGACTACCATTTATGAAATTTGCAGCAATACCTTTTGCTGTAACAACATTATTAGTGTTCATGGCTCCTTCATTATTCAATGGTGGAACTGAACCATCAGGCTGGAATGTAGCTTGGGTAGCTATTATGCTTGTATTATTCTATACATTTATGACTATTTATTGTACTCCATATAATGCTTTAATTTCTGAATTTGGAAAAACTCAAGAAGACAGAATGAACATTTCAACATATATTTCATTGACTTATTTATTCGGAACTTTAATTGCATATTTACCATTTGTATTTGCAGGAGTAGTAAGAGGATTTGGTGTTGGATATTATTGGAGCTATGTCATTTGTTTCATTCCATTAGTAATTATCGCTTGTATTTGTATGTTACTTCCTACTTTCTTATTAAAAGAAACAGACTTTGTAGAACCAAAACCAGCAGGAACTAACGCATTTAAATCATTAAAGTGTACTTTTAAAAATAAAAACTTTATTGTTTTCTCTGGATCAGATGTTATGTATTTTATCGGATTAACACTATTCCAAACAGGTTTACCATTCTTTGTAAAAATTACTTTTGGTCTTGATGAAAGTTGGACTATGTACTTATTAGGTGCAATGACTTTACTTTCTGCAGCTTTTTATCCTATCGTTTCTAAATTGGTTACTAAATGGGGTAAGAAAAAACTTGTTATTGCCGGATTTGTAGGTTTAGCTATTGCATATGCTGTTGCAGCTTTAGCATATCCAGTTACAAAAGGTGAATTATGTGCAATGAGTTTTGTATTTGGTATATTAGTAGTTGTTTTAGCTGCTTTCCCAATGGCACTTTTAGGTGTAATTCCTCAATCAATTGTTGCCGATGTTGCTGAAGAAGATTCAATAGTTACTGGTGAAAAAAGAGAAGGTATGTTCTTTGCTGCTAGAACTTTTGCAATGAAACTAGGTCAATCAATCGCTATGTTAGTATTTACTTCATTAGCTATTATAGGTAAAGAAACTAGTGAAGTTGTTGATCCAAATACAATTTCCGCTAAACATGAAGGTGTTACAATTGTTGCTATTTGTGCAGTCGTATTCTGTTTATTAGGCGCATTAATTTTATTCTTCTATAATGAAAAGAAGGTTATGAAGACTATTGAAAATGCTCATGTTGCTAGTGGATTAGAAACTGCTGAAGAAGCTCAAGAAGTTTTAGCACAAAGTGAAGAAATTTCTGAAACTGAAGAAGAAACTCAAGAAGTAAAAGAAGAAAAACAAGGTGAATAATATTATGGATAAATCTAGTGTTATTTTTGGTAACAAGATAGATAAGAAAACTATTAAAAAAGCAAATAAATCAAAAAGAAAATATCAAAAAGCTTTTGGTGATGATTCAAAAAAGGATTATAAATTAAGCTTTAAAAAGATTGATACTTTAGATTTTATTAATGCTAATAATATAGTTATTGGTGAAGAAAATGAAACTTTTCCTAAAAATGCTTTAATTGTAGGAAATATTAGAATGGGCTTTGGCCATTATAGAATTTCTATTGCGATGGCATCAGCTGCTAAAGCATTAGGCTATGAGCCTTATTGGTTAGATTTAGCATCATTTGATGCTACAGGTTCTAAAATGATTAGAAAACAAAATGATATGTATTCTTTAGCATCAAGAATTTCTCAAAAATCTAAATTATTTAATCATTTTGTTTGGGAACCATTAAATTCTGAAGGATTTAAAAAGATTACTTATAATGCTGTAGATCAAAAGAATTCTGAATTATTAGTACCTATTTTTAAGAATATTCCAAAGGATATTCCTTATATCGCAACCCATGTATGGCCATCTCAAGGTGCTATCCATGCAGGTTTAACTCATGTTGTAAATGCCATTCCTGATAACTGGCCTATGGGACTTCATTTGTCTGAAGGTGCTATTCATACAGTTCAAACACCATTTGCATATTTAGGATATAAAATGCTTAATGGCTTTGATAAAAAGCCTTTAAAAGGTATTCCTGAGTCTGATTTAAAAATGGTTGGAAGATATGTAGACCATGAATTATTAGTAAATTTAGAAGAAGATAATAGAAGAAGATTAGAGCGTATTAATAACAATAAGCCATTAAGAATCTTACTTACTGTAGGTGGAGCTGGTGCTGGATTTGATATGTTCTTAGGAATGGTTAAGCATCTACTTCCTTTAGTAGAAGAAAAGAAAGTTGCTTTATTTATTAATTTTGGAGATCATGAGGATGTATATCATGAAATGATTAAAAAGCTTCCTATTGTTAAAAAATATAAAACATATTTTAACCAATATAATGAATTTAAAGAATTTGTTAAAGAAGCTTATTCAAATGATGTAACTGGTATTTATTCAATTTGTAATAAGGATATATTCCAAGCTGTATATTCAACAAATTTATTAATGCCTTCAAGTGATTTACTAATCACTAAACCATCTGAATTAGTATATTATCCTATTCCAAAGGTGTTTATGAGACACATTGGTGGACATGAGGTTTATGGAGCAGTTAATGGTCAAGAATTAGGTGATGCAACATTTGAATGCCCTAAATTAAATCAAATTAATGAAATGCTTGATAGATTAATTTCTGATAAGGAAATAATATCTCATATGGTTGAACAAATTAATAAATTAAAAGCTTCAGGATATTATGATGGAGCTTATGAATGCGTTAAGCTTGCAGTAGGTGATAAAATTGAAAAATAATATTAATATATATGAAGCTCCAGCTAGAATTAATCTAATTGGAGAGCATATAGACTATAATGGTGGTATGGTTTTACCTGCTGCCATAAGTTTAAGAACAAGATGTAAATTTTTAAAAAGAGAAGATTCAAAAATCATTTTAAATTCTTTAAATACTAATTTGAAGGTTGAAAGAGATTTAAATGATTTAGAATATGATAAAAAGTATGATTGGGCTAATTATCCTACTGGTGTAGTTTATACATTAATAAATAAAGGATATAAAATTGATAAAGGATTTGAAATTGAATATGATTCTAATATTCCTCTAGGATCAGGTTTATCAAGCTCTGCATCTATATTAGTTTTAACTTGTTATGCTTTAAATTCTGAATTTAATTTAGGATTAACCAATAAAGAAATTGCTTTAATTTCTCAAGAAACAGAAGTTAAATATTGCGGTTTATCTTGTGGTATTATGGATGAGGCAATAATTGCATTAGGTAAAAAGAATAAAGCAATACTTCTTGATTGTGCAACATTTGTATATGAATATATTCCTATTAATTTTAAAGATTATACTATAGCTGTTTTACAAACAAATAAGAAAAGAGCTTTAACTGAATCAAAATATAATGAAAGAGTTAAAGAATGTAATACTGCCTTAGAAATATTAAAGACTAAATATAAAATTAATAATCTATGTGAATTAAAAAGCACTGAATTAGATAAT
>JAEEGL014482832.1_pt1 | contig 26855 bp, 21 predicted proteins | sample 9134231 | NCBI WGS metagenome assembly JAEEGL01 (sample SAMN16246548, study PRJNA631951) | gut metagenome | biome: gut microbiome; feature: rumen; material: fiber-attached | host: Bos | place: Iran: Karaj | collected 2018-10 | reverse complement strand
TTTAATTTTGGGGCATAAAAATAATCGGAAAATTTTATGAACATTACTATTGTAGGCTGCGGTAATTTAGGTTTTTCAATTGCCAAAGGCCTTGCTAACAAGCAAAAAGAATTTAATCTGAACATTACGGCTACCGACCCCGAAGCCGACCTCGAAAGAATTCGTGCAATCGGTATTAATGCCGTAAGAGATAACGTTCAAGCCGTTAAGGACAGCGAAATCATATTTTTGTGCGTAAAACCTTGGGTTGCAAAAGATGTTATTGAAGAGATAGAGCCGGCTCTCAACAATTCTCAAGTTTTGGTATCGCCGGTGGCAGGACTGAGTATCGACCAAATCAATGCTTATTCGTCCAAAAAAGTTTCTGTCTTTAGGATTATGCCCAATATTGCCGCCTCAATCAATCAGTCAGTAACCTGCGTCAGTCATGATGCAGAGGATGAGGACATCGAAAAAACTCTTAAAATCCTCAATATCTTGGGCAAAACAATCGTTGTTGATGAAAACAAAATCAACGCCGCTACGATTTTAACGGGTTCAGGTATTGCATACATTCTAAGATTTTTGCGTGCAATGACTGAAGGCGGTATTGAAATCGGTTTTCCGAGCAAGATTGCACAAGAAATTGCTGCTCAAACTATGAAAGGCACGGTTGAACTCTTACTTGAAGAAGGTGTTCACCCAGAGCAACTTATCGACCGTGTTTGTACGCCCTCAGGCACTACTATCAGAGGTCTTAACGAAATGGAGAAAAACGGTTTTTCTTCGTCGGTAATTCAAGGTATTTTATCGTCTTACGGCAAAATAGCAAAATAATATGTTTTCAGGAATAGTAGAATGTACCGGCAAAATAGTCGGAATTAGAGAATATCAAAAAAACATAGATTTTACAGTAACTTGTCCGTTTGAAAAAGAACTTACAATCGACCAGAGTGTTGCTCATAACGGCGTTTGTCTTACTGTTGTAGAAAAAAATGAAAACGGATATGTCGTTACAGCCATGCAGGAGACTCTTAACCGTTCTAATCTCGGCGTTTTAGGGGTAGGGGACGAGGTGAATCTTGAGCGCAGTATGAAACCCGATTCTTTGCTTGACGGTCATATCGTTCAGGGACACGTAGACCAGACAGGCGTCTGCACCAATGTTGAAGATGCTGACGGAAGTACTTATTTTACAATCGAATACGATCCAAGTCAAGGAAATATAACGGTTGAAAAGGGTTCTGTTGCCGTAAACGGGGTGAGTCTTACCGTTTGCAATTCCGAAACGGGAAAATTTCGTGTCGCAATTATTCCCTACACTTTTGAACATACTAATTTCAAAAACTTGAAAAAAGGTGATAAAGTAAATCTCGAATTTGATATTATCGGAAAATACATTCAAAAGATTGCAAGCGTGTATTTAAAAAAGTAAACTTAAAACAAAATCATCATACACAAAAATTAAAAAAAGCCGACTGAAATTTTTTTCAATCGGCTTTTATTTTTCCGCTTTCCCCTTGCAACGAAAAGCGGAGAAACTTTTAGTTTAACCTAAATCTTATTATGAAAAGAGTTCTGACATTAAAAAAAACCTTGTCTTCACAGATGAGGAATCTTTACACTTAACTTATACGAACTCGAAAAAAAAAGGTTTCAAAAAAAGTAATTTTTTTTTGTTTTTTTGAAATTTTTTTTATAACAAAAACACCCGCCTAAGAAAAAATTCTTTTAAGGCGGGTGTGTGATAATTGATGTACTGTAAAACTGTGAATAAATCTTATTGTTTTGTTACGCTTGCCGTTGCATTTTCGGGATCAAGTACGATTTTGTAAGTTCCGGCAGAAATTGGAATGTCCGCACCGCCTTGTGTGAGTCCTGTTAATTCACCACCGAAATTTATATCCCAACTGCCTGCCCAACGAAATTTGAATTTACCGGCTTTTACCGTAATGGTTTTTGACCAAATTTTGGTTTCAGGATCGTAATCCATTACAATGCCTTTGTCCCAACCAAATTCCATTGCATCTCCGATGAGCTCCCAGCCGGTGGCAACAATTGATGCCGTCATTTTCTTTTGGTCAACAGTCATTTTGTAATAACCGGCTTTTTCGAGTTTGATGTTTTCGCCGTCGCTTTCGCCAATTTTGAAACTGCCGTCTTCCGCCATGTCGCTGGCAATTCCGAGCCATGTGCCTTCGCCGTCGTCGTAGAACTTAAATTCTGCGGGAGTCTTGTCGATGTAAACAACACCGTCGAAAATGAAGTCCCTTGCCTCTGATGTCAAAACATAATCCTTGGTTGCCTTGTTCCAATCGTTGAATGTACCCGGAAGCGTCAGGCTTGAGCTTGAAAGCTGAATGTCGGTTTCTTCAAGCGAATAGGTGTATTTGCCGGTGTTGGCAAGGTTCAATGTTATGATGTAGGCATGGGCGTTTGTTATCTTGATATTGTCGCCGCCCGGAGCAAGTGTAAAATCTTCGCTGCCTTTGCCGTAATTAATATCCCAGACTCCGTTGGCGCGGAACTTAAATTCACCTGCTGTTAAAGATGTAACCACTGTCCAAAGACCGGTTTTTTCGTCAAATTCCATTTTGGTATCTTTGTCCCAGCCGCTTGAAGTGGCACTGCCGACAAGTCCCCATTCTGTTTTTTCGCTGATATTGATACCGCCGTCGGCATCCGTTACTATTTCAACGAAACCGTCTGAACTCAGAGTGTTGTCCTGAGATATTACCTCAAGGGTTTTGCCGTCCAAAATTGCGAACGATTCAGCACCTTCGGGAATGTTTACATAGCCTTTGTAAGTGCCGTCGCCTTCGGGGTCGCTGATTATGTACGATTTTTCAAAGTCGAAATCGGGATAGTTTACGGCAACGTATGCGTAATTCCAGTCAATGCCCTCCGACTTGGAGTCGTAAGGCTGGATTTTAAGGTCCAAAGTGTTTTCAGCCTCGTCCGAAACCTCAGTATTAGGCACTGAAGAAACCAATGAGACCGTATAACCGCCTTCTATGCCAGGCAGCGCACCCAAGCCGGAAGAAATAGTGTTTACTGCCGAATTGTCAAGCTCGAGAAAGGTTTCAACCGTTTCGCCCAAAACAACTTCCTTGCCCGTTGAGGCACTTTTCAGTTTAACGGTGTAACTTACCGAAGCTCCGTTGTAATCTGCGGGACTCCAGCTTATTTTCGGAAACTTCTCCGTGAGGTTGCTTTTGTTGATGGCAACAGCGGAAACCTCCATCGGATTGAACTCCGCCTTTTTTTGCAGTCCGAGAACGGGAGTCTGTTCGTCCTCGCAGGCAGCCAAAGAAAACAAAAGAACTGCCGGTATAATATATTTGTTTAATGCTTTCATAATTGATTAAAATTATTTTGCGGAATATCCGTCGTTTTGTTTAAGATTAAGATTGCTTCCAATTTCGTCGGAAGGAATCGGGTAAACCGAATAATAAGCGGGAACGTCTTTGCCTTCAGCCACGCCGCCTTTCCAGGGCCAGTTGTAACCTGAGGTGTACTTGTCGAAACGGATAAGATCCGTGCGGCGTTGAGCCTCGTAGAATGTTTCCCTGCCTCTTTCGTCAAGCAGATAGTCAAGAGTGAGAGCGTCGATGGGTGATTGGATGCCCGCTCTTTCGTGAAGCGCGTTGATATATTTCAAAGCGTCAACTTCATTGTTGGTGCGCAAAAGTGCCTCCGCAATGTTGAGATAAATTTCTCCGAGACGGAACAACGGGAAATCCACGTAAGCCTCAGCCGAGGGAGGAAGTGTGCCGTCCTTGTAAACATTGTAAAATTTGGTAACGGGAATACCGTTGTTTTTGAACGTTGCCTCGTCTTTTATCTCGCTGCTTGTAGTACCGTCAAGACGGAGCATTGCCATACGCTGGTCGCTTTCGTGGTTTTCCTCTCTCTCAAAAACATCAAGGAAAGAAGATTTTGCCCTTACACCGTTCCAGCCGCCTTTTGCGTTTGTCTCTGTTGAATATTTTTCAGAGCCCCAGCACAAAATCGCCGTCATGCCGCCCCATGTCATGGTCTGGTCGCCCTCGTAACGGACAGGCATAATCATCTCAAGCGACTGGTCGTTGTCAGCCCTGAACATATCGCCGTAAACGGGTTCGAGTTTGTAGCCTGCGTCAATTATTTTCTGACAGTAAGTGATACATTCGGTGTATTTTTCTACTCCGGTGTATACTTTTGCGTTCAGATAAAGCCTTGAAAGCGCAGCCCATGCGGCAGCTTTGTTGGCGTGTCCGTAACTGTCTGAAAATCCGGGCTTGGGATCTGCCATTTCCTCGGCACTTTCCAAAAGCTGTTTTTCAACAAAGTCATAAAGGTCTTTCGCCTGAATCTGTTCCGGATTTTCTCCGAGTTTGTTTTCTTCCGTTACAAAAGGCACGTTTCTGAAGAAATCAAGCGCATACATGTACATAAGCGCACGTATGAATTTTGCCTCGCCCCTGAAATTGTTAATCACGGCTATGTCCTGTTCCGAACATCCTTTTCCGGAGAGTTCCTCGGCGGTTGTCTCTTTCAGAAACGAGTTGCAGAGGTTAATCTCGTAGAAAAGTCTGAAATAATAGCCTTTGAGAAAAGGACTTGACGAGGTCCATGTAAGATTGTTGAAGTCGGGGATTCCTTCATCGTTCCAGCAGCAGTGCGCAATGTCTGAGGCAAGCTCCTGCATGTTCCACATCACGCGCAAGAAAGAAGCCTGTGAGCCGCCGTCAATGCCGACAACGTCCTGATCGGAATCGCCGCCGCTGTTGCCGCCTATGGCAAGTCCGGCGTAAATTTTGGCGAGATTGCTTTCGTATGCGTCAATCTGGCTGCCGAATACGACATCCGCCACAAGTTCTTTCTCGTCCAAGGGAACAGTGTCCAAATCCTTTACGCAGGACGAAAAACCGAGCGCAAGACTCATTGCAGCTGCCGGAAGTATATATTTGAATTTACGATTAATGTTTTTCATAATTGTCAATGAATTTTAAAAAAGTTTAGAAATTAAGATTAACACCCAGCATGAAAGTTACAGGACGCGGATAGATGTTTCTGTCGATACCTTCGCCGCTGATTTCGGGATCAAGTCCGCTGTATTTTGTGATTACAAACGGATTCTGAACCGTGAAGTAAACTTTTGCGTTTTGGGTTGTGTTGAATATTCTCTGGAAATTGTATCCGAGAGACATATTGTCCATTCTGAGGAATGAGGCGTTTTCGATGTAGTAATTTGACTTGTAGTAGGCATCCTTGAAATTGGATTCGGTTGCCGAGGTCATTCTATTTTTCAAGAATCCCGAAGGGTCAAACATCTGAGAGCCGCCCCATGCCTCGCGGTTGGATCTTACGTTGTTGTAAACGTAGTTGCCGATTGAGGCACGCATTGCAAAGTTGAAGAACCAGTTTTTCCAGCTCAGCTGTGATGACAAGCCCATTATGACATCGGGAGCGGATTTCTTGAGAATGAACAAATCTTTGTCGTCGATTTTTCCGTCGCTGTTTTTGTCAACAAAAACATTCTCAATCGGGCTGCCGTCCTCATAATACATCTGTTTGTAAACATAGAACGAATTGTACGGCTCGTTTACGGCGTTAATCTGAATGTTGTTGCCTGTACCGCCTTCTACGCCGCCGTGGATAACGCCTTTGTAAGAGGGATCGTCGTTGATTGTAAGTTTAGTGATTTCGTTTTTGTTGTAAGAGACATTGTAGCTCAAAGTCCATTCAAGATCTCTCTTGTTGAGAATATGTCCGGTAAGAGAGAGTTCAATACCGCGGTTTTCGAGTTCGCCGACATTGGTCAGAAGCTCGTTGGAGTAATTTGTTCCGGCGGGAATAATTACCGAGTTCAACAGGTCGGTGGTTTTGCGGATATAGAAATCAACCGTACCTTCAATTCTGCCTTTTAAGAAACCGAAGTCAAGTCCTGCGTTGTAGGTTGCTGTTTCTTCCCATTTAAGTCCTAAGTCGTAAGCCTGCGGGGTAATCAAACGGTACTGTTTGTCGCCGAAGAAATAAGAAGCACCGGCTTCTGAATATTTGTAACGCGGCATGTACGGATAATCGTTTGTGCCGAGATTCTGCTGTCCTGTTACGCCGTAACCCAAACGGAGTTTCAAGTCAGAAACAACGTCATTGTCTTTAAGGAATGCCTCGTCGCTGATTTTCCAAGCCAAAGCTGCCGACGGGAAAATACCCCAGCGGTTGTCTTTGTGGAAACGTGAAGAACCGTCGTCCCTTAAAGTAAAGGTGATAAGATAACGGTCAAGAATTGTGTAGTTGATTCTGCCGAAGAACGATACAAGATAGTTTTCCGTTTTGTAAGTGTATTCGTCTTTGTAATATTCCTTTCCGAACTCCTGAGCTTTGGCAGCAGAGTAGCAGTATTTTGTGCCTTTGTCAGAATAGAAATGCTGCCATGAATAACCTACCATTACATCGAGTGAGTGAATGCCGAAAGTTTTGTCGTAATCCAAGTAACTTTCAAAAAGTCCGTTGGTTTTTTTCTGATAATAGTCGGTGTTTTCGCCGAAACCGGTTTTGAAACTGCCGCTGCACCATGTCAAAGGTGAGTTGTCGGCAATTGTTTTTTCGCCGTCGCTGCGTGATACGTCGTAACCCAAATTTACATTTACCCTCAAGTCGGGAAGGAAATGGAATTCGGAGTCAGCCTGAACGTTGCCGATGCTGCGGTTGACGGTAGACCTGTCATCCTGATCCTCAAGAATAGAGACGGGATTTGTAAGCGCAATGTCAACGGGAGCGGTATTGTCTTCGTTCATATAGATAAACCAGCCGTTGCCGTATTTGTTGTCCGACATGTATACGGGCTGTGTGGGATCAAACTGTGAGGCCATGCCTACGGCATCCGTTGAACCGAAACGGTTCTTGTTGTTGATGCCTTTCACATTGACCGAAATGCTGAGTTTTTTGTCAAAGAAAGTGGGATTAAGGCTTACTGCGCCTGTCAGACGCTCCATGCTTGAGTTTTTGAGGATACCGTTTTCGTTGGTGTAGCCTACAGAAACCCTGTAAGGAAGATTTTTGAAAGTACCCGAAACACTCAGGTTGTGGTCTGTGCTTACAGAGGTGCGGAAAATCTCGTTCCACCAGTCTGTGTTTGCGTTGCCGAGAGCTTTTGCGTTGTCGCTGTCTTCGCCGAATTTTTCGATTACGAAGCTTCTGAACTCATCGGCGTTCATAATGTCAATGTCGTTGCGTTTTGTGCTGACGGAAACCGTACCTGCATAACTTACAGCGGGTTTTCCGCTTTTGCCTTTTTTGGTCGTTATGATGATAACGCCGTTTGATGCCCTTGAACCGTAAATTGCGGTTGCCGAAGCGTCTTTTAAGATTGTAAAAGTTTCAATGTCGTTGGGGTGAACGGTTGCAAGCGGGTTTGCCATACCGTCAATACCGCCGTCATCTACAGCCACGCCGTCGATGACAACGAGAGGATTGTTTGAAGCTGAAAGAGACGAACCGCCTCTGATTCTGATGGTTGCGCCCGCACCCGGAGCACCGCCGTCGCTGATAACGCTTACGCCGGCTGCCTTTCCTGCCAAAAGATCCGTGGCGGAGGTTGCCGCGCCTTTTACCATTTTGTCAGCACTGATAGCCGTTACCGAACCCGTGAGGTCGTTTTTCTTAACTTTGCCGTAACCGATTACGACAACTTCTTCCATTTCACGGGTATTTTCTTGTAAGACAATACGTAAGCTTGCATTCGGTCTTACTATAGTTTCAGTATAACCGATGTATGAAACGGCGAGACTGTCTTTCAAATCGGCTTCGATTTCAAAATTACCGTCAAGGTCGGTTATTGTTCCGGCGGTAGTTCCTACGATTCTGATTGTTGCGCCGATAATTTCGCCGCCTGAAGAATCTTCAACATGACCTTTTACAGTAATTTTCTGTGCAAAGGCATCGCCGCAGGCTAATACTGTTAAAAGTAAAGCCAATAACCGTAGCGGCGTAGAAAAATTAAACTTGCTTTTCATTTTTTGTATAGATTTAAATTAAATAAAAATTTGTCGATGACGTCGCAAAAATATATTCAAAAAAAAAGTTGGGTCTTTTTTTACGTGAAAAACGGATGTTAATTATCTGCAAACGAAACCGCAAACGAAACCGCAAACGTTTGCATTTTTTAAGGTTTGTTTTTATTTTTTTAGAAAAAACGGACTTTTATTGTTATTTTTGCGTTAAAAAAATAAGAGAAAATGATGAAAAAAACGTTTTTTATATTTGTTTTTGCTTTTTTTTACGATGTTTTAACAGCTCAAAATGCAAACGATATTATTAAGGAAATTCTTCAGGAAACAGCAGAAAACGATGATGAGGAGTTTTCTACTTCCGTAGAAAATTTAGGCGAATATCTTGAAAGACTTTCAGAGGATAAAATTTCTGTTAATTCATGTACTTTTTCTGATTTGCAAGAATTGCCTTTTTTGACGGATTTTCAGATTCAGGACATTTTGGATTATAGGTTTGAGGTTGGAGAGATTTTCTCTTTAGGCGAGTTGAAAGGTATTGAAAGCCTTAACGAAAAGGAATTGAATTATTTGAAATATTTTTTGTATGTTTCTGATTCTGAGCTTAATGAAAAAGAAAATTTTAGCTCGTCTAATAATTCCGTTACCTTTGTTACCAAAAATGTTTTAGAAAAACCCCTGGCATATTACAGTCCGAGGGAATATCAAGGCAACCGTTTTTTGATGCGTTTGAAATATTTTTGTAGACCTGTTAAAAGAGTAACTTTCGGCTTTTCTTCGGAAAAAGACCCGGGCGAGGAAATCGCTTTAGGAGGCAAAAAATACGGTTTTGATTTTAATTCGGCGTTTTTAAAAATTCTGGGAAACGGAAAATTAGAAAAAATTATAATCGGTGATTATACTTTGCGTTTTGGTTTAGGTTTGAGTTTAGGCTGCGGTTTTTCGAGCGGAAAATATATTTCAACGGGCGAGGATTACGGAAATTCTTTGACTGATTTGAGGGAATATTCTTCTTTTTCTGAATACGGTTTTTTGAGGGGGGCTGCTACTTCGATAAATCTTAAAGCCTTGAAAATCACTGCGTTTTTAAGTCATAATGCCGTTGATGTTTTGGGTGAAAAAGATAGTTTTTATAGTTTTAAGACCGACGGTTATCATAGAAATTCAAAGGAGTTGGACGACAAAAATTCCTTAAAAGAAAGCATTTCGGGTTTGACCTTGAATTTTAGGAAACGGATATTTTTCTTTGGACTTTCAGGTGGTTATTATTGTTTTGATGAAAGTTTTCAGCCGAAAAACGATTTAGTGAATTTGAGGGATTTTAGTGTCAAAAACGGCGGATTTTTTTCTTTGAATTGGGGTTGTTCCGAGAAAAAATACGGTATTTCAGGCGAATTAGCTTTCGATAAAAATTTTAATCCTGCACTGATTACTGTTCTGGGTTTCAGACCCTTAGCACAACTTAAAATGAGCGTTTTGTACCGTAATTATTCCAAAAGATATTTTTCTTTCTTGGCAAATCCTTTTAGAGAAAATTCCAAAATTTCAAATGAAGAGGGTTGTTATTTAGGACTTGAATTTTCTATGAAAAGGTTTTGGATATTTGAGGCTAAAACCGATATTTTCAGTTTTCCGTGGCCGAGTTTTCAAACTAAAAAAATGTCTTCGGGTTATGATTTTTCGTTACAAAACACGTTTTTGATTTCAAAAGGATTTTCCGCCACCATTCGTTTTAAGGACAAAAACAAGGAATTTAAGGAGAGAATTTTTACCAGAAATTCCTATTTGAGATTTCTTTTGAAATATTCCTCTAATGATAATTTTTCGATGTCGGAGGTTTTGCAGTGGAGTTATTTTGAAACTGACGAACTCTTTGAAAAAGGTTATCTTTTGTCGCACAGCTGCCTTTGGAATTTTCAAGGTCTGCCGCTTTCGCTTGATTTGGGGTGTGCTTTGTTTTCAGCACCTTATTCGGCGGCTATTTACGATTATGAAACCGATGTCAGGGGTTTTTATGCTTTGCAACGCTACTATTATAAAGGTGCGAGATATTATGCAGTTTTGGTTTTTAAGCCTTGGAAATTCATGGAGTTGCAGACAAAATTATCTCAATGGCAATATTTTGACAGAAAAACTTTAGGCTCAGGAAAAAACAAAATCAATTCTGACAAACGCACTGAAATAAGTTTTTATTTACGTCTGAAATTTTGATTGTTGAAGTTACTTGAAAATTTTTACCTTTGCATTCTGAAATTAAAAAAACGATGGAAAAAATATCTTTTGCAGCTCAGTACGTTATTACAAATACTTCTGAGCCGATAAAAAACGGTGTTGTTAGCGTTGATGTTTCAACGGGTGAGATACTCGAAATCAAACAGCTTACAAACGAAATTCCTTATACGGAGTTTTATAATGGGGTTTTAATTCCGGGGTTTGTAAATGCGCATTGTCATTTGGAACTTTGTCATTTGAAAGACAAGGTTAAAAATCCCAAAAGTCTGATAGATTTTCTTCTTGCGATGTTCCGCTTAGATGCAAATTCTTACGATGAAAAACTTACTTTGAAATATGATTCCTTGATGTATTCTTCGGGCGTATCTGCCGTTGGGGATATTTGCAATACTTCGGATACGGCTGGAGTTAAAGAAAAAAGCAAGATACATTATAAGAATTTTGTGGAGTTAATAGGGACAACTCCGGAGCGTTGTCAAAAAGATATTTTGCAGTTTGAAAATGTTAAAAACGATTATCTTTCCCTCGGTATTGATGCGAATGATATTTCAGCAGTTCCGCACGCACCGTATTCGGTAAGTCCTGAGCTTTTTTCTGTGATTAACCGCCTTAATAAAGATAAAAAAGAGATAATTTCAATTCATAATCAGGAGAATTTTAATGAGAATTTTTTGTACGAAAATCACAGTGGAGAGTTTGTAGAGAAGTTTCCGCTTGATTTGTCCTTGATTCCCGTAACGGGAAAAACTTCGTTGAAATCCATGAAAGAACTCTGTGAAGGCGGTTATGAAAGAACACTTTTGGTTCATAATATTTATTCTTCTAAGGAGGATTTGGATTTTGCCGCTGAGAATTTTAAAAATCCGTTTTTCGTGGTTTGTCCAAAATCGAATATTTTTTTGGAGAACAAAATAATTGACGTTAATGTTTTGCTGGAGAAAAATTTAACGGTTTGTATCGGAACGGACTCTTTGAGTTCTAACGACAACCTTTCAATGATTGAGGAGCTGAAACTTTTGTCAAAGAAATTTGAAAATTTGAAATTGGAAGATTTAATAAAATTTGCTACTTTAAATGGTGCAAAGGCTTTAGGTCTTCAATCAAAGCTCGGAAGTTTTGAAATAGGAAAATCCCCGGGCGTTGTTTTGTTGGAAAACGTTGATTTGCATAATTTTAGATTAACTGACAATACTTTATCAAGACGGCTTATTTAATTTTTTAGAGAAATAAAATGTATCCTATTGAAGAAATTTTTGATGAGGTTTATCAAAAATACCTTGACAATCAAGTTATTATAATAACTGCGCCGACCGGCACGGGTAAGAGTACGGTTTTGCCGTTGGAGATTTTGAAACGCAATTCAGATTCTCAAAAAATCGTTATGCTTGAGCCGCGCAGACTTGCAGCAAAGGCGATTGCCTTTAGAATGGCGGATTTGATGGGACAGAAGCCCGGCAAAACTGTCGGTTATACAATAAGATTTGAAAATTGTGTTTCAAAGGATACGCGTTTGGAGGTTGTAACGGAGGGCGTTTTAACGCGCCGAATACTTGCAGACAACGAGTTGAAAGGGGTTTCGACCGTGATTTTTGACGAATTTCATGAACGCAATCTCAACACCGATTTAACACTTGCTTTGGTGCGGGAGGCTCAGCAAATTTTAAGGGACGATCTGAAAATTATAATTATGTCCGCAACGATTGATGCAGAAAATCTATCCAAAATGCTTAACGCTCCTGTTATCAGCGCAACGGCAAAAAATTACAACGTTGAAATCTTTTATGAAGGTTGCTGCGACGAGTTTTCAGTATCACGTCAGACGGCTTTAACCGTTTTGAAGGCTTTGGAAAGGCATCCCGAGGGCGATATTTTGGCGTTTTTGCCGGGCGAAGGCGAAATCAGAAAATGCGAAGAATTTTTAAAAAGCTCTGTTCACGGCGTTTTGATAAGTCCTCTTTACGGAATGTTGCCGCCTAATCTTCAGCAACAAGCTATCATGCCTGACAAAAACGGTAGGCGTAAAATAGTTTTAGCAACTTCCATTGCCGAGACCTCGCTTACGATTCAAGGCGTTAAAATCGTTGTTGATAGCGGACTGAGCAAAATTCAGGAATATTCTCCCGATACTGGGTTGTCGGGATTGAAAACCGTAAGAATATCTCTTGATATGGCTTGTCAAAGAGCTGGCAGGGCGGGCAGAATTTCTGACGGTTTTTGTTATAGGCTTTGGGATTTAACAACTCAGGACAGAATGTTGAAAAACCGTTTGCCGGAAATCGAATACGCCGATTTAACTCCGCTTATGTTGGATTTAATAAAATGGGGCGAACCTAATCCCGAAAATTTAACTTGGCTGACTCCGCCCGATAAAACTTCCGTCAATCTTTCAAAGGAACTTTTGAAAACTCTTGAAGCCGTAGATGATAATTATTCTTTAACTCCACTTGGCGAAGAGTTAAGCAGAATTCCTTCTCACCCTCGAATCGCAAAGATGTTGGTTCAAGCGCGGAAGTATTCACTCTTGCCGCTTGCCTCAGACATTGCCGCAATACTTGACAACCGCGATCCTTTGCCGAGGGATTACGGAACGGATATTAATTTGAGAATCGAACGCCTAAGGCTCAACCGCAGAGAAAAACGTCATAACAAAAGTTTTGACAGAATAGAGCTTTATGCAATGGAATTAAGAAAAATGTTCAAGGTTCAGGAGGATAATTCCGAGTTTGATAGTTATGATACGGGGCTGCTTTTAGCTGAGGCTTTCCCCGAGAGAATTGCCTCGGCTAAACCGGGCAACAATGCTCAATTCATGCTTTCAAACGGTACGATTGCGATGTTGGGATACGAAGATAGTTTAGCGGGAGAATCTTGGCTTGCCGTAGCTGCTCTAAATGCGAAAGAAAAAATCGCAAAGATATTTCTTGCCTCTCCTCTTAATCCCGTTTCTTTGAAAAACATGTTGAGAGAAAAAGAGTCTGTTCTTTGGAATACTAAAAAAGGCGGAATCGTTGCACTAAAACAGTTGAAAATAGGAAGTATGGTTTTGCAGGAAAAACCATTTGTGCCAGATTCTCAAGAGGTTGAACAAATTGTTTTGTCAGCGGTGAAAAAAGAAGGCGAGGTGCTTTTGGATTTTAATGATGAGGTTATAAATCTTCAAAACCGTATACTTTCGTTAAGAATTTGGAACGGTGAGGATTTTATGCCCGATGTTTCAACCAAAACTTTAATTGAAACGGCTCAAAATTGGCTTTTACCGTATCTTAGCGGTGTTAATACTGTTGAAAAACTAAAAAAAATAGATATTTTTTCGGCATTGAAATATTCTTTAACACCTCTTGAGCAGCGGGATTTAGAAAAACTTGCGCCGGCTTTTCTTGAAGTGCCTACCGGACACAAAATAAAATTGAAATATTCTGCTTTAGGTTTGCAGCCTGTTTTAGCGGTAAGGCTTCAAGAGGTTTTCTCTTGGCAGGAAACGCCTAAAATCAACGGCGGAAAAATTTCTGTTTTAATGCACTTGCTTTCTCCCGGTTTCAAACCTGTCCAAGTAACCTCGGATTTGAAATCTTTTTGGCAAAACGCATACAAAGAGGTTAGAAAAGAATTAAAACGCCGCTATCCGAAACATCAGTGGCCTGAATTGTGAAAACAAAAAAAACGAATTGAAAGAAAATTCAATTCGTTTTTTTGTTCGTTAAAAAAAGATAAATAAGAAAATTTTATTTTCTTTGAGAATTCTTCTTGTTGTCTTCCAAAAGTTTTTTCATTTTTATGCTTATTGCCTCGGCTTGTTCGCCGGCTTTTTCAGCGAAGTCGCTACCGTTTGAGGCGTAAATTATTCCTCTTGAAGAGTTTACTAACAGACCACAAGTCTCGTTCATGCCGAAAGTCGCAACATCTTCCAACGAGCCGCCTTGTGCACCTACACCCGGAACCAAAAGGAAATTGTTTTTGGCTATCTTTCTGATTTGTTGAAATTTATAAGCTTGTGTAGCTCCGGCTACGTACATTATTCTGTTTTCATCGCCCCACAACTGACCGAATTTCAATGTTTTTTCAAACAAAAATTCATCGGTTTCCTTTTCTTGGATAATCTGAAAATCCGATGCCGAAGGATTTGAGGTTAATGCTAAAATTATTGCCCATTTGCCTTCGTATTCCAAAAATGGAGAAATCGAATCCCTGCCCATGTACGGTGATAATGTTACGGCATCAAAAGGCATTTGCTCAAAAAACGTTTTAGCGTACATTTTGCAAGTGTTGCCTATGTCGCCGCGTTTGCAGTCGGCAATCAAAAATATACCCGGATAATTCTTTTTGATGTATTCTGCAGTTTTTTGGAGCGAGGTCCAACCTTTTGCACCTAAGGCTTCATAAAAAGCAGTATTAGGTTTGTATGCTACCGCAAACTGTTGAGTAGCATCAACTATCCGTTTGTTGAACTCGAAAACTGGGTCTTCTTCGTTTAACAAACATTCGGGAATTTTCTCGATGTCCGTGTCCAAACCGACACATAGAAAAGAGTTCTTCTTTACTATCTTGTTATAAATGTCTCTGTAGTTCATATTATTCCAAAATTTTACCCGCAGGATTTGTTGTAAAGCGAAGCAAAGTTAGAAATAAATCATTGAATTAAAAAAATTTTTTTTGTAAAAAGTTTTTTTTAACTTTACACTGCATTTTTTCTAATTATACTTGTATTTCGGTGCTATTTTTGCAGCCTAAAACGTAAAAGGCTTTTAGAAAAAAAGCTGTTACAATGAATATGAATCTATATTATTAAAGTGTATTGATACGGAATTAACAATTAAAGATAATAAAAAAAGGGTTTATATTATGGAAAATTCAGAAACTTGTCCTAAATTAGAAAAATGCCCGATTTTTAGAGAAGGAGTTTTGATGAATTCTATAACGGGCGATTCTTATAAAAATGTTTATTGCTTGAGAAAGAGACATTTGGAATGTAAAAGATTTATTGTCTCTAAATCATATACAAAACCTATACCTACACAGGTTTTGCCGAATTCCTTTATGTCTATTGAGGAAATAATTAAGCGGCTTAAAGATGGGTATTGGGAAAAATAAGTTCGTGTGGAAAAAAAATTTTCTAATCCAAAAAAAATTACGAACTTTGGCGAAATATTTTATCACGAAAAAATGGAGAAAATCGATTTAACACTTCCTAACAAGGTCAAAGACATGACTTTGGCAAAATTGGGAAGGAAAAAACTTGAACTTGCTGAATCCCAAATGCCGGGATTGATGGCTTTAAGAGAGAAATATTCGGCTTCAAAACCGCTCAAAGGCGCTAAAATCACGGGAAGTTTGCACATGACTGTTCAGACTGCTGTTTTGATTGAAACTTTAACTGCCCTTGGAGCAGAGGTTCGTTGGGCTTCATGTAATATTTTTTCAACGCAGGACGAGGCTGCAGCTGCTGTTGCTGAGCGTGGTGTTCCTGTTTTTGCGTGGAAGGCCGAAAGTCTTGAAGATTATTGGTGGTGTACGGAGCAGGCTTTGACCTTTGGCGACGGCATAGGTCCTGATTTGATTGTCGATGACGGCGGTGATGCTACTCTTATGCTTCATCTTGGCGTTGATGCAGAAAACAATCCTTCAATTCTTGATACTTTGCCCGAAGGTGAAGATGCTAAGGAACTTTTCAAACGTATTAAATTCTCTCTTGAGAGCTCTAAAAATAAATGGCACAATATGGTAAAGAATGTTCGTGGCGTTTCAGAAGAAACCACAACGGGCGTTCATCGTTTGTATCAAATGTTTGAAAAAGGTACATTACTTTTCCCTGCTATCAACGTTAATGATTCGGTTACAAAGTCAAAATTCGATAATCTTTACGGTTGTAGAGAGTCTTTGGCTGACGGTATCAAACGCGCAACCGATATTATGATTGCCGGAAAAGTAGTTGTGGTTTGCGGTTACGGCGATGTAGGCAAGGGTTGTGCTAAAAGTATGAGAGGTTTTGGTGCAAGAGTTTTGGTGACAGAAATCGACCCGATTTGTGCGCTTCAAGCCTGCATGGAAGGTTTTGAAGTTACAACCGTTGAAGATGCACTTTCACAAGGCGATATTTACGTAACTTGTACCGGCAACAGGGACATTATCACTGCTGACCACATGTCAAAAATGAAGGACAAAGCTATTGTTTGCAATATCGGACATTTTGACAACGAAATCATGATGGCAGACTTGGAAAAAGTTCCCGGTATTAAAAAAGTGAACATTAAACCTCAGGTCGATCAATATTATTTCCCTGACGGACATTCGATTGTCGTTTTAGCGGAAGGAAGACTTGTAAATTTGGGTTGTGCAACCGGTCATCCGTCATTTGTTATGAGTAATTCATTTACTAATCAGACACTTGCGCAGCTTGATTTGTGGCAGAAAAAGTATGAAGTCGGTGTTTACAGATTGCCAAAATATTTGGACGAAGAGGTTGCAAGACTTCATTTAGACAAACTTGGCGCAAAACTTACACGCCTTACTCAGGCTCAAGCCGATTATATCGGTGTAAAGGTTGATGGTCCTTACAAAGCTGAGCATTACAGATATTAAAATCGTATTTATTTATTGCCTGCTATACACGAATCCGCCTTGGAGAGATTTTTTTAATCCCGACAAGACGGATTCTTTTTTTATTTTTTTTAAAACACATATCTATATTTATAATCGTTGATAAAAATAATATTTTTGTATTGTTTTGCGTTTAAATTAGAAAAAAAACATTGATTATGAAAAAAACTGCTACGTTGATAATATTTTTTTTATGCCTTTGTTTTTCTGTTAAGGCGCAGGACGACGAAGGATTTGCTACTTTTGGCGAAGATCTTATAGAGGATCAAAAAGATTTTTTGGGATTTATGCTTTTGCCCGGCAGCAGCGATTTAATGCGGTTTTATCAAGTTCATATTAATAAGGACGGCTCGTTTAAATACACTCAACTTACCATGGACTCCTTTGTAAACCGTGCAGCCGGCAGAGAACGTACTATCGCTAATCCTAACGGTGTGAATTTTTTTTCTCAGTTTGGAATTAAGAATCCTGGAATCGTAGGTGAATTATGGAAACTCAGATACAAGGAATATCCTTATCAGACCAAAGGTCAGCCCGAACCCGGATGGTCAAACAATGCTGAATATCCCGAAATGCCGAGTGCTGCGCAGTTTGAAATGTTGAAACAATTCGGTATCGAAAGGCTTAGCAGTGTATGTTACGGCGATTTGTGTTTTATGCTTTTGTCTTGTATGGAAAATCATGATTGGGTTTCCCGTTACAAAGGTCAGGCTTTGTCTAATGGCAGTGAAAACTTTTCCTCTGACGGCGACGATGTTTTTGTAGATTAATTTGTTGATACAACTTTCAGCGGTTGGGCAGAGTAAGTGTGCTTAACCGCTTTTGAAAGAAAATAGTTGAAAAATTTTTGAAGCTCTTCCCCTGTAAGCTCTTCCGTTATTTTCTCGTAATAAGAATCGGCATCGCAGTTGAAATTATATTTCTCGTGCATGACCGAAATCCAATAACTATTTTTCAGAATGTCTTGTCTGTGTTCTTTTATAAGTGAGGTTTTGATGTTATCCAAATCCTCTTTATTGAAACCGTTTTGGCTGATGTCCTGAATTATTGAGTTGATTTCTTTGTTTAATTGATTGTTGCAACCATTTCTTTTATAAGCTATTATGCTTAATCTTATTTCTGACAATAATTCTTTTTGTGAATGCAAAAAGTTTATGTTGCATTTTATTGTATCAGCATTGAAAGTTTTGAGGCGTTTGTTGATGTAATTTTGGAGAGCTTGGGTTTTGATTTTGTTTTCAAGATTGTATTTTAAGGATTTTGAAATATAATCCGTCTGAAAAATATTTTCCTCGCATTGAATATGAAATGTTTTATCAAAAGTTTTGTTGTTGAATTCCAATTTGTTTTTCGGCGAGCCTCCATTGGATTTTTTTTCTGGTAAAGCTCCGATGTATTGACAAATATATTTTTTTAAAGTGTCAATCTCGAAGTTTCCGCAGAAATAAAACGTAAAATCTCCTGTTGGGGTTACACGTTTTGTGTAATTTTTAAAGAGTTTTTTCTTTTTGATTTTTTTTGTGTCTTCTTGTACGAAATGTTTCGTTTTGGGATAGCGGGTTAAGAAAACGGAATCCTCAAAAACTAATCCTTCATATCCGCACCTTTCTTTAAATTGTCTTATAATATGATATTTGCAAAAATCGAAATCCTGACTTTTGCAGCCTTTGGAGATAAAGGAAGAATATATCATTTTGATTAAGTCCTTTAACCCGTCGTCGTAACAACCGCCTTGAAACCATACGCCGCCGTTTTTAAGATTATATTTTAACACGGCGGAGGTATTTACTTTGTCGATAAAATTGTTGATAACGGTATTTTGAATTATTAAATCCTCGAATTTGAAATTATAAAAATCCCTTTCTTTGTTGAAAGAAATGCCTTTGCGTGAGTAGGCGAGAAATTCTGTTTTGTTTTTGGGATTGTCGGTTTTTTTGATAACGATTTTTGCTCCGTTGTTTAGAGTCAAAAACAATGCGCCATACTGCTCGTCTTCCTTTTCAAAAACTATATGCCCATTTTTGCGGTTTTTTTCCGTTGAAGGGCTTTCTGTTTGGGAAAACGACAGAAATGCTTGAAAAAATACTATGCAAAACAGATAAAATAATTTCATCAGATTGAGGACTTTGGGCGTAAAGTTATGAAAAAAAAACTTTTTAGCAAAAAAAATGCGAAAAAAACATAGGGTTTATCTCGTTTGAGGTGTTATATAAACAAAAATAAGAACTTTCTTTAAAACCAAAATTAATTGAAACAGTTTATATATAAGCATAGTATGTATAAAAATTAAGAATTTAATTTTCTAAAAAACTATTAACCGCCCCATAATTTTTATGGGGCATTTTTTTGAATTGACGTTTTATATTGTTAATTTTGTGCTCGAAAAAAACTTAAAGTCAGTGGACATCAAGTATCTCAACCATAACGAAATTGATTGCATAAAATGGGAAGACAATATTGCCGGGTCCCTTAATTTATGTATTTATTCGCATTCATGGTTTTTGGATTCGGTTCAATCCGATTGGGGTGCTCTTGTTTGGGAGGATTATCGCGCTGTGATGCCGGTTTTTTCTTTAGGCAGCAAAATGTATTTACCAAAAGGCGTTTTTTGGACGGGAATTTATTCTAACGAGATAATTGAAAAGGAAGTTTACGGAGAGTTTTTGAATTTTATTTCACAGAAATTCACTTATGCCGATTTTAGAACGGATAAGTTTTTTCATTACCCGGAAAAAACTTTAGGTAAGGTTTCTAAACATGATGTTTTTCAGTTTGATACATTAAAACCGTTGCAAGAAAGACTTTTTCTTAGCACTCCGGATCTAAAGAAATATATGGTTGCCTCAGATGTTAAGAATTATAAACTTGAAAGGATAGCTGATGCGGATACGTTTATTAAATTTGTAAAACTAAATCCGAATATTTGTTATAATGATTTTCGAGGTCTGGAAAGTATTATAAGGTGTGCCGTTAAGAAAAAAGCAGGCGTTGCCTTTTGTTTGAAAAATTTGGAATCTCAAACGGTAGGCTTTGTAACGGCTTTGTTTTCTGATAATTATGTTTTTGTTCCGTTCCTTAAAACAACCAAAGGTATTGACTCGGAAAACGGAAGATTGCTTTTGATTTATCATTTGCTTTCGTTTTTGGAGGGTTTTCCCTCTACGGTTGTCCTTGATGCCAAAGACTCGGGTGCCTCGTATACGCTTTTTAAGGATATGCGGGCCTTTAAGTCAGAATGTAAGAGTTTTCATCTTGACAGATTGTCTAAAATGTTGAGTTTTTTTTACAGAAGTTAAAATTATAAATTATGAAAATAGTATCATATAATCTCAACGGAATTAGAGCCGCCGTTACAAAGGGCTTGTATTCGTGGTTGAAAGACGAATTACCTGATATATTGTGTATTCAAGAGACCAAAGCACAGGCAAGTCAGATAGACGAGGTGGAATTCAAACGTTTGGGTTACAAATGTTATTGGTTTTCAGCTCAGAAAAAAGGTTATTCTGGCACGGGAATCGTTACAAAACAAGAACCTGATAATGTGGAATACGGAATGGGTATTCAAAAATATGATGACGAAGGACGTTTTATAAGAGCTGATTATGGTGATTTGAGCGTGATTTCGGTTTATCACCCCTCTGGCACGAGCGGCGACGAAAGACAAGCTTTCAAGATGCAATGGCTTGAGGATTTTACGCAATATGTTCAAGAATTAAGACAAACCCGTAATAAATTGATTATCAACGGAGATTTTAATATTTGCAGACTTTGGATTGACATTAACCGTCCTGAAAAACATCAGGAGGATTCAGGTTTCTTGCCTGAAGAGCGTGAATGGTTTCAGCGTTTTGTCGATTTGGGTTATGTGGATAGTTTCAGGGAGTTTTCTTCAGAAGAAAAACAATACAGTTGGTGGTCGTATCGTGCGGGTGCGTATCAGAAAAATTTGGGCTGGAGAATTGATTACAACATGGTTACGGAAAATTTGAAAGGCGAATTGAAGTCCGCTTTTATTCGTCCGGAATTGCGTTATAGTGATCATTGCCCGGTCGGAATTGAGATTTTTTAATTTTTGTTTTCTTTGGAAAATGAAAGGTACAATCATAAAATCAACGGGCAGCAATTATTTGGTAAAAACCTCTGACAATGCAGTTTACGATTGCAAATGTAGAGGCAAACTCCGTCTTGATATGTTAAAGACGACCAATCCCGTAGCTGTAGGCGATATTGTAGAGTTTGATTTCCTATCGCCCGGACCGGGAATGATAACTCAGATAAAGGACAGAAAAAATTATATTATAAGGAAATCCGTTAATTTAAGCCGTGAGGCTCATATTATTGCTGCTAATATCGACCAATGTATGTTGATAACTACGCTTATTATGCCAGAGACTCCGCTCGAATTTGTGGACAGATTTTTGGTAACGGCAAAAGCGTATAAAGTTCCTGCAATATTAATATTCAATAAGTCAGATATTTATACCGACGGACTTGAAGAAGTTTTGAGTGAGACGATGGAGATTTATCAGAAAATCGGATATGAATGTCTTGCAGTTTCTTCCGTTACGGGAGAGGGCATCAAGGAGTTGAAATCGCTGTTGAAAGACAAAACGACATTGCTTTCTGGCAATTCGGGTACGGGAAAATCGACGCTTATCAACACCGTTAATCCGGGTTTGAATCTGAAAACAGGTGAAATTTCTATGTATTCTTTGGCGGGAAAACATACGACTACTTTTGCCGAAATGTTTGATTTGGATTTTGGCGGTAGGATTATTGATACTCCGGGTATCAAAGGTTTCGGTTTGACGGGCATGACGGCGGAGGACGTTGCTCACAATTTCCCCGAAATATTTTTAAGACTGAAAGATTGCAAATTTTATAATTGTACACATACTCACGAACCGGGTTGTGCCGTTAAAGAGGCTGTAGATTCGGGAGAGATTTCGCCTTTGCGTTACAAAAGTTATCTTTCGATAATTTCTCAGGACAACAATCAGAAATATCGTAACACTTCACGCGGAAGGGATTGATTTTTTTGTTAGATGCAAATGAATAGAATTGTCAAAATATTGTTAATGTTGGTTTTTCCGATTTTCAATTGTTATTCCCAGCGTTTTTTTCAACCTTTGGGAAGGGCTTTTGATATAGAATTGCAAGGAAAAATCATAAAAGATTCTATTGAAAGTTTTTCTTCAATTAAGCCTGTTTTATATTCTGAATATAAGATAGATACTATTGAAAAATTGAAGTTCCCGTTATGGCTGAAAAAACATTTTTTTGAAGATGATTTTTTGTGCTTTGCGGGCAAGGATTTTTCTTTGACTATAAATCCTATTTTTAATTTTGTCCTTTATAACGATGATGATTTAAGCGGTGAAAAAAAATATTTTTGGAACAACCGCGGCGTTGAAATTTTCGGAAGGTTAGGAGAGAGGGTACATTTTTATTCGGAGTTTTATGAAAATCAAGCCCGTTTTTTACCATTTCAGGATAGTATTATAAGGCTTAGAAAAACTGTAATTCCTGCCGGCGGTTATGCTAAAGCTTATAAAGGCGACGGTTTGGATTGGGCATACGTAACGGGAGGTTTCTTAGTTGATGTTACAAAGAATTTCCGTTTGAGCCTTTCTAACGGTAGATGTTTTATCGGTTCTGGTTATAGATCAGTGATTTTGAGTGATTTAACGTTTCCGTTTCCGTATTTGAGATACGATTTGAAATTTTCAAAATTTTATTATTATATAATTCATGCTTGTTTAAAGGACGGGGTTTTTGCCTATTATAATGCAGGAAAGCTACAACCGAAATATTCAAGTTTTCATGTTGCAGGTTATAAACCTTTGAAAAATTTGGAAATTGCTGTAATTGAAACTGTTATCTGGAACAACAGAAAATCTTCCGGTGAGTATCGTTACAAACCGAATGCGGATATGTTGTTGCCGATAATTTTTTATCCGGCTCTTTCTTACGGTTTTAACGGCGAAAATTCTGTGTCTTTGGGCTACGATATTAATTATTCGCCATTTAAATTTTTGAAAATTTATCATCAGTTGAATTATGCCGGCAAGAAAACCGAAAAGGATGGCTCTGAAACTAAACTTTTGAGTTATCAGTATGGTTTTCATGTCTTTGATATTTTTAGTCCGTGGTTTTCTTTTTTGAAAACACATTTTCAAGCGGAGCAGACTATTTCGAGATTGGATTCTCCTGAGCAGGCTACTTCGTTTTGGAGTTATTGTTATCCTATTACGACTCCGTTTTTTATGGATAAAAATTCAGGAAAGGAAACCGTTGTGTTTTTTGAGGCGCAATGTCATGGCTTGGCTGCGGAGTTGAAATTTCTTGAACGTAATTCCTCTAAGTACAAGGATTTTACGTTAAGATATTATTTAAACCAGAAAACTAAATGGAATATTTTCGTAACTTACTTAAAGCACGATTGTTCTAAGGAGTTTTACGGACGTGATATTTCTGAAGGATATTTGAGTTTTGGATTGTCGATGTGTCCGTCAAATTTTTATTATGACTTTTAAGGAAAAAACAATTAATTAAATTAAAATGTTCAGAACTAAACTATTTTCATTTGTAACAAAGTACTTTGACGCTTTGGAATCGCTTTTTATAGTGGTTTTGAGTGTTTCGTTGGTTTTTATGATAAGGACTACGCCTAATTCGCATTATTTTGTTTATGCTTCGCTTGGTTGCTTATCTCTTTTGTATTGGCTTATGGGAATAAGACCTTTTGAAAAAAAAGTTGCAGGTATTAGAATCGTAACGCGCAGAATTGTTTTCATAGCCTATCTTTTGAGTTGTCTTTCGATAATGGCATCGCTGAGATTTGACGGTGAGGTCAATCCGAGGCCGTTGATAATAGCCTCGTTGGTCTTTTTAGCGTTGGCGGTCGGATTGCTGATTCTAAAAAAACGCAAATTGAAAGAACAGGATAGAATTACAAGTTTTATTGTAAGGAGTATAATTTTTGCTGCCGTTTTGGGTTGGCTTTTGTATATGGTTTATTAAAAAAAAAGAAAGAAATGATAGAAGTAATGTCGCCGGTCGGAAGTTTTGAAACTCTTGCTTCGGCAATTCAGTCGGGTGCTCAGGCCGTTTATTTCGGACTCGGTGTTCTTAATATGAGGGCAAAATCCACCGTAAATTTTACGGAAGAGGATTTGGCGAAAATAGTTGAAATTTGCAAATTGCATAATGTTAGGTCTTATCTTGCTATTAATACTATAATGTATGATGCTGACATTGAGCAGATGCACAGACTTGTGGATTTGGCAAAACAAAATGATGTTACGGCAATAATAGCCTCTGATACAAGTGTTTTGGAATATGCACTTAAACAAGGAGTTGAAATTCATGCTTCGACTCAGCTTAATATTTCAAACGTTGAAGCGGTAAAGTTCTTTTCTAAGTATTGTGATGTAATGGTCTTAGCAAGAGAATGTTCGCTGGACAAAGTAAAATATATTCATCAGGAGATTATAAGACAAAATATCCGAGGACCAAAGGGCGAACTTGTGCGTTTGGAAATGTTTGTGCACGGGGCTTTGTGCATGGCAGTATCGGGAAAATGTTATTTGAGTCTTCATCAAATGAACTATTCTGCTAACCGTGGAGCTTGTCTTCAGATTTGCCGCCGTGGTTATTTGGTAACTGACAAAGAAACAGGCGAAGAGCTTGCTATCGAAAACGAGTACATTATGTCGCCGAAGGATTTGTGTACGATAGAGTTTTTGAATGAGATTTTGGATGCCGGAGTTGAGGTCTTAAAAATTGAAGGTAGGGCAAGACCGCCTGAGTATGTGAAACTTACAACGGAGGTTTATTGTAACGCCGTTAAAGAAATCCTAAATGGAACTTACACAAAGCAAAAGGCTTTGAAAGATAAGGAAAGACTTTCTGAGGTTTTTAACAGAGGTTTTTGGAACGGTTATTATCTCGGACAAAGACTTGGCGAATGGACTGATACTCACGGTTCTAAAGCAAAATATCATAAGGAATTTATAGGAGTTGTCAATAATTATTTCTCTAAAATTTCTGTTGCAGAGGTTTACCTTAATTCGGGCAAACTTTCAGTGGGCGATACCGTTTTGATAATAGGTCAAACAACGGGAACATTGGAAACTGAAATCAAGGAAATACGTTTTGATTTAAAGCCCGTAGAAACGGCTTTTAAAGGTCAGGTGATTTCAATTCCCGTTCCCGAGTTGGTTCGTCGTGGCGACAAAATCTATTTGAGGGTGGAAAATTAGTTATTTCCAAAAAACTAATCCGACCGCTGCTATCAAAAGTATGAACGCCAAAACGTGATTCCAATGCAGATTGAGCGAGCCGAAAAGCATTCCCGAGACAATGGTAAAAACTATTAGCGACAATGCCTCTTGAATTACTTTCAACTGAATGAGAGAGAATGGTCCGCCGTTGTCAATAAAACCGATTCTGTTGGCGGGGACTTGAAAACTATATTCGGCTAATGCAATCAGCCAACTTAAAATTATCACGCCGTAAAGCGGCAGGTTGGAATACTTAGGAATTTGTGCCAAACGCAAATGTCCGTACCACGCTAAAGTCATAAACGTATTGCTGACAATTAGCATAATAATTGTTAAAATACCTTTTTGCAACATTATTTTACTAAAATAAAATTAGGGTTTTTGTGTTTTAATGTGTTTTATATTTTAAAACAGAGCGCAAAATTAAACAAATTATCAATAACAATGTTCAAGTTGAAGTTGTTTTTATATTTACAATTGATTATGGCTGTTTGTGTTGTATCTTCATGTTCTATGGACGATGAGGATGCCTCTGAGGTGGCTAACAATAACTCTTTGGGAGGTTTGTATACCAATCCGGACGGTTCAATGACTTATTATGCCGATTTTTTGATAGACGTTTCGGGTTTGAAACCGCTTGTTAATAAATTGGATTTTATATCTCAGCAGGAGGATACTATTAAAGAATTTCCTACTGGAGAAACTTTTTTTACGGGTGTTAAAAACTGTATTTGTAACGCTCATGACAGGGCTTATCAGATTGTAAACATACTTTTTTATTCAAGCCAAAAACAAAACTCGTGGATGAATTTTTACGAGCCGTATCTTGCAACTTATACCTCTTCATTGGATTCTCGAATTAAACAATGGGAAGTCATTGAAGACCAAGAGTTTGAAGGTGTTAAATATAATTATTCTCTGAAAATTTCAGATATGCCTGAGGGTTCGGGTCCGGAGGTTTCTAAAACCAATGCACTTGAATTTTTTTACAACAAAAATTTTGAGGATTGCGGTGTTGCTGTTTTTTCTCCCGTTAATTTCGATAAAGTAAATTATCCCGAAAAGATTTACGGTCATGACATTATGTGCAAATTATTTTTCAAAGAATATCCTAACGATTCGCTTGTTAATGAATTGTACATTACCTCAATGTCTGAAAACAAAAATTCGGTTTATTTTATCAATAATTTTTATTTGAGATTGAGGAAAAATTTGAAAAACAATACCATTGATTTCAAGGCTTTGATTGATATGCCTAATCTTTGGTTTGATGATAAAACTAAAGCGGGGTATTGCATAAGTTGTGTCGGTGCGCTTGATGATTCCAATAATTCTGCTGTTATGCACACCGGGCTTGTTAAAAATACCTTGGAAATTTCAAATGCAAAAATTCTTATCAACGATAATGCTGCCGGCGATCTCTTGACAGAATTGTATCCTTCATGGTTGAAACTTTTTGAGAAGGACGACAAAGACAAAAAAGAAGGCAACGACGAAAAGGAAAATGAAAATAACGAGGAAAAAGAAAAACTTTTTGAAAATCCTGCATTTTTTTCTTCGGGAAATTTTTCCGGCTGCGGAGCTATTGAGGATAAAAGTCAGTATCTTAAAGCATTAAACTCAAGTCTTAGTGTTTTGGAAACGGATTTTGCAATTTCACCGCTAAAAAATTCCATTTATCAAATTTCTTGGTAAATATATATTTAACAGATTTTAACGATATTGAAGTTCCTAAATTTCCTAATTTGGTTTAAATTTAGGGACTTAA
>JAEEGL017394154.1_pt1 | contig 26856 bp, 26 predicted proteins | sample 9134231 | NCBI WGS metagenome assembly JAEEGL01 (sample SAMN16246548, study PRJNA631951) | gut metagenome | biome: gut microbiome; feature: rumen; material: fiber-attached | host: Bos | place: Iran: Karaj | collected 2018-10 | reverse complement strand
GTATTGCTGATATCGCTTTCTTCTACCAGCCCGGCGTCATAGAGCCTCTGGACAGACTCTGACAGGCTGCGGAAATTGCCCTCGGAAGTGCAGGTGAAACTTCCGCGCCCGAGAAATACAGGCCTCTTCGCAAGTATGAATCCTTCTGACGAAACGTAATCCTCAAAAATCGTGGGCGCGCCTTTCTTGCCGCTGAACATGAAAGTAAGAAGGTCTTCCACCACGCCTGGGGGAGCATCCGACAGATAATCGGATACGGTAGCGAACGGCTTCCCGCCTTTGAATCCGTGGCGGCAGATGTAGTTGCCGATGTCCTTGAATTCTACCTTCACGGAAGTCTGCTTTCCAGCTATCGGGATGGCTATATCCATCGCTTCCTGCTATTCCTTGGGACCAATATGTCCTTTTGCTTTTGTTTCTTCTGCATAGAATGCTCCGACCTGACGTCTTTGCCGCGGAGATCCTTGCCGCAATGGTACATCATCGTCGAAACAGTGGACGGAGTCGGCGTGAAGATCTGGACCTGCTCCGGATTTGTCCTGAGAACGCGGCGGCAATAGTCGGCCAAGCCTCTCATGTCGTCCTCGGTGCAGCCCGGATGGGCCGCTATGAAATAGTACGTGAGAAACTGCCTCTTCCCGCATCTTCCGCAGGAATCCGAGAACATCTCCCTGAAATCCTCGAGGACTTCCCTGGACGGCTTGCCCATAAGACGCAGGACTTTGGGAGAGATGTGCTCAGGCGCTATCTTCATCTGCCCCGAGACGTGGCGCATGATCAGCTCGTCGAGGTATTCCTCACCTCCGCTCCTGTCGGCGACTATCATATCGTAGCGTATACCGGAATTGACGAAGGCCTTCCTCACCCCGGGGATGGCCGAGATCTCCCTCAGAAGCTCTGTCTGGGCCGAATGGTCGATGGGCAGACGCGGGCACGGCTTTGGGAATAGGCATCCCCTGTCTTTGCATGCTCCCGCCATTGATTTCACAGGGCAATCGATCCCGTACATATTCGCGGTGGGCCCTCCGACATCCTGGATGATGCCGTTGAAGGAAGGATCGGAAGCGATCTTTCTGGCTTCCCTGAGTATTGATTCCTTCGAGCGCGAGACAACGGCACGCCCCTGATGGACGGCTATCGCGCAGAACGAGCAATCCCCGTAGCAGCCGCGATGCGTGGTTATCGAGTTCCTGATGGTTTCCATGGCTTTCACTTTGCCCTGGGAAGCATACAACGGATGGACGGCATTCTCGTAATCCGATTCGTAAGAGGAGTCCAACTCCTGCTGCGTCATGCACCGCTGCGGGCGGTTGTGGACCAGATATCTCTTCCCATACGCCTGGTGCATGCGTCTGCCGGATACCGGATCGGAATTGTCCCTGAAAATGCGGAACATCTCGGCGAAGGCCATCGGATCCGAGGCGCATTCCTCGTAGGATGGAAGAGCCACAGATGGCGAAGGCAATTCGGAAGACATGTAGCAGATTCCTCTGACATCCTTCCAATCCTTTCCGTCGCGCATCCTCTGAGCTATCTCCAGGTTGGACAGCTCGCCCATGCCATAGACGATGGCGTCGGCCTTCGAATCCAGCAGGACCGAGCGGCGGACGGCATCGTCCCACATGTCATAATGGGCGATGCGGCGGAGGCTGGCCTCTATCCCGCCCAGGATGATCGGCTTCCCTTTTGCATGCCTCTTGATGAGGTTGGAATATGCGATGCAGGCGCGGTCCGGACGGCGGTCGTTGATCCCTCCGGGAGTGAAATCGTCGTCTTTCCTCCGCCTGTTGGTGGGGGTGTAATTCGCCACCATCGAATCGACGCAGCCTGCCGATACCGACCAAAACAGATTCGGGACGCCCAGACGGAGTATGTCCTCGGAGGAATCCAATCTGGGTTGGGCTATGATCCCGGCTTTGAACCCGTGGTCGATGAGCCAGTGGCCGATGACGGCGGTCCCGTTGTAGGAGTTGTCCGTATACGTATCGCCGGAAACGAGAATGATGTCGAACGAATCCCATCCTCTGGCGCGGGCCTCTTGGATGGTCGCCGGAATGAACATCGGCTCTCTTCTCCGGAGCGGGATGCCAGCTCTTTCGCCGGGCCGTATCCCGCGTCGGCAGCCGCCAGGATCAGATCGAATTCTTCTCCGTCGTATTCCGGATCGGCTTCCCCGCGGATGATCATCACCCCTAGATTATACATGCATGATGGCACGTCCAGATCGATCCCGGCGCGGAAATACTGCGCGGCCATATCCAGATCGGAGGGGACGCCATCGCCGTGATAGTATGCCTCGCCCAGCGCCGCGATCGCTTCTGGGTTTCCGCCATCGGCGACCTCGCCGATTATCCCGCACGGATCCGCTTTCGAAATGTCGATCAGACCTTCGCCAGCAAGGACGGCCATATGGTAGTATGCCGGGCAATAACCCAAATCCGCGGCCTGCCTGTAGTACGACAGGGCGACCTCCAGATCTTTTTCGACGTGTATGCCGCCCTCGTACATCATCCCGAGGTTGCACATCGCCGAGCATTCCCCATCTTCGGCGGCTTCCTTCAGGAGGCCGAATGCGCCCGGTTCGTCTTTAGGGAGGCCGTTGCCGGAGAGCATCATCGCGCCCATGTTAGCTTTGGCCTCGGCGCTCCCGAGACCGACCGCTTCCCTCAGAAGCCTGAGCGCTTCTTTTTCGTTTTTGTCGGTGCCGATGCCTTTGAGATAAAGCACCGACAGCATGAACAGATGGTCAGGATCGCGGCTTTCCGCGGATTCTTTGATCAGCGAGAAGGCGCGCGGCCCGTCTTTCTGAACGCCTTTCCCGTCCAGATACAGCATCCCGAGATCGAATGTGCCTTTGGGGCATCCCTGCTCTGCCGATTGGGAATAAAGATGCGCGGCGGTGGCTATGTCTTCGTCCACGCCGTCCCCGTCCTCGTACATGTTGCCCAGGATGTCCTGCGCCATGGCATGCCCTTCCATGGCCGCTATGCCCAGAAGTCCGCGGGCTTTCTCGAGATCGCCGGGGGAGCTGGCATCCAGATACAGCCTGTATCCTTCTTCGAAAAGCTCTTCCGCGCTCAAATCCCGCGCCCCATCACGAAATCGTCCATCACGAAGCCTTCCCCGATATCGGTGCGCAATTCGGACATCTTCTCAAGTCCCATCGCTTCGTAGAACGCTATCGCCTTAGAATTGTTTTTGTTCACCGTCAGGCGCATGCGTTTGGCTCCTCCGCATCTTCCCGCGTCGAAAGCCCTGAGAAGGAGGGCCTTCCCGACGCCTTCCTTCCTGAACGGTTCCATGACATAGATTTTGGATACGAAAAGCTCGTCCCCATCGAACTTGTAGCCTACATATCCTGCATCCTTCCCGTCTCTGCGGGCGATCTCGTATGTCAGCCCTTCGGATATCTGGTTCTTGATGGCCTCAGCGGACTGGAATTTGACCAGCATATAATCGATCTGATCCTCCGAGACTATTCCGGCGTATGCCTCATGCCATACTGCGCTGGCCATCTTCTCTATCGATCCGAAATCCCCGTAGTTGATGGCGACGCGATACGGGGCTTTCTCCCTTATCGAACGCGCATAATCTATCAGGCCGCATTCGAAATTGACCCCGAATCTCACGTCGGTATTGGATGAGTATGTTCTGATGATGCTCCCGACTGTGAAATCGACCGCTATATCGACGGATTCCCCGAGAGAGACTCCGGCTTCCAACGCGCCGACGAGAGCGGACCCGAAAATGTCACCAGTCCCGTGGTAATATCCGGGCACCTCTTTTCTCATCGAGCTTCCGGTCTCTCCGGTCCGATAATCTTTCCAGACTGCTCCCAATTTCCCAGGTTCGAAGCTCACTCCTGTTATGACTATGCGGGATACCCCAAGAACCTCGGCCTTGGAGAATATGCCGTCGATGTATTCCCTGGAATATGGGCCCTCCTCGTACTCGAAACCGAGCATGAATGCCAATTCGGTGAGATTGGGCATTATGAGATCGGCCTTTTCGCACAGACTTCTCATTCCCGCGGGGAAATCGGGCCCGAATATGGCGTACATCTTGCCTTTGTCTGCCATGACTGGGTCGACGTATACCGCAGGTCTCTGATCGGAGAGATCGTCTATGAGCCCTTTTACCAGATCGATCTGCTCGAAAGAACCCAGGAATCCAGTGTAAATCGCATCGATCCTCAGACCGAGGGATTTCCAATGGGCCCCGATGGGACTTATGTCTTCGGTAAGATCCCTGAACGTGAATCCTGTGAAACCTCCTGTATGTGTGGATAGGACTGCGGTGGGGAGAACGGAGCATTCCTCGCCTGCGGCCGAAATTATCGGCAGAGCCACCGTGAGAGAGCACTTTCCAACGCATGAGATGTCATGGATCGCCAGGACCCTTTCCTGTTTCATGCGCCGCAATCGATTGTGCATCATTATAATACTGCTGGTTTAGCCGAGAACATAAAACCCAAAATATATACTGGCTATGCAGTTGCGTAAATCATGCCAGGCACGCCAGAAGACTACCTAGAAGAGGCTCTTTCCGAATACAATGACAAAGTCAACGCATTGGAGTCGGAGGGAGATTCTGAGGAGCTTCTGGAGGCGTATGTCAATCGCGGCTGCATCCTCAGCATGATGGAGCATTTCACATCCGCTCTGGAAGATCTGGAGACCGCATCCAAAATGGAGTCCCGCATCGGCGCGGATGACGGGACGTTCGTGAAAATGAACTCAGAGCTTGGCAAACTTTACAGCCATTTCGGCATCGACCCGCAGGTTTTGTACGCTGATGTCGCGGCTCGCTTGCAATGGATAGGCGCAACATCGCGTCATTTCGATCTGAAGGGCGTGGTTTCTATGTGCCTCGACTCCGCCGAAATCCTTCTGGAATTCGGCCATCCCTCTGACAGCCATCCATTCCTCGAGAAAGCTCTGGAAACGACTCAGGCAAAAATGGATCCGTGGATGAAGAACAGGAGGGTCGAAGCTCTCAACCTCATGGGCGAGGCATACGATGCGGAAGAAGAATCCGAGATGGCGGAAAAATGCTATGCGGAAGCGGTAGAGGTCGGCATGGATCTGATGAAATCGGAGAAATTGGAAGACTTGGAGATTCTGGCCGCGACTTTCCTGTCCAAAGCGGAATGCGATCTGGATCTCGGCATGATGGATCGCTTCGTGGAAGACTCCGACAAAGCCGTATTGATAATCGAAAAAATGCATGAGAACGGGATTCTGGACGATATGACTGAGGCGTCCGATATCTGCCATAACGTCGCAGTCGAATTCATCAAGCAGGGGAAGGTCGACGAAGCCGAGAAATACCTGATCAAAGCGGTCAAACTATCTTTGAAAGGCGCCCAGGACTATATTGACAAGAGCGCTATCGACCAAATAGATTCCAATGGCCATAATTGAGTAGAACTATAGTTTCTAAATGGCCATACATTCTGATACTAATCAAAGTGATACCCCTATATTGCTAAAACATCGTAACAGATCAGGATTCCTGGATAATCATATCGCAGATGAGAATTTAAAGTGAGCAGCACTCGAATGTTGCAATCCTTTCTTTGTATTAATTGCACAAATAATCGTCCCAAGATTTAATCCCATCACATTGTCGCACAGCGCATGGCAAATGATCATTATGATAACGAATCGCGTATTGAATAGACTATAGTTCTACTAATAAGATATCCTGATTGTTACACCGAACGAAACATTATAACCCGTGAGCCGATGGAGTTGTATGCAGGGCCTTTTCTGTAAAAGATGCAAAAGCCTTTTGCCCCCCGGAAGCGCTAAATGCCGCAGCTGTGGCGCTCCCGTAGATGCGTCGTCCACGTCGAGTCAGACATGTCTTTTCGATGCGATGGGAAAGTCAAGGCCCGATAACCCAACCAAAACGATGGAAGTCGAAGAGGCCCCGTACATGCCATATGAGCCTCGCGGCTGTCAGATGGCGATAATCGAGGACATACGCAATGCTTTGAACGAAGGCCGCCACATAGTCATGGAATCTGGTACTGGAACTGGAAAGACTATAGTCTCCCTTGCCGCAGCCCTTGAGCATTCCAAAGATCGCGGAAAGAAAATCGTCTACCTCACAAGGACGATATCCCAGAGCGACCAGGTCATGAGAGAGCTCAAGGCCATCGGAACCATCAGGCAAGTTTCTGGCATCGCGGTGACCGGCAGGAACAAATCATGCCCTCTATACCGCGGCTCACCTGGTTTCGAATCCATCACTCCCAACGTCCTCTCGATGATGTGCGATGAGAGGAAACAGAAAAGCGCCAAAGGCCAAGCCGGAGGCTGCAGATACTTCGACAGGGTCAAAACGGAGCTCCAGAACATCGAAGACTTCTGCAAAAAGGATTTTCCTTCTTCCGAAACTCTTGACAGATACTGCGAGAAGCTGGGGGCTTGCCCATACGAAGCGAAAAAATCGCTGATGCGCAAAATGGACGTCATCGCTGTCCCTTATGTGCACATCCTTTCAAGGGATATCAGGAACAATCTCCTTGCGAATCTCAATACCGCAGGTGATGCCACCGGAGTCGTTCTGATCATCGATGAGGCACACAACTTCATCGATTCCGCCCGCAGCGAAGAGAGCTTCGAGATCAATTCCAGATTGGTCGATTCCGCGATCGACGAATGCAATTCCATGAAGGGCGCCGACGTAGCCCCCGGCATCAGGATGGCGGATTTCATCAGCTATTTCAAGAACAGCATGAGGGCGGTGGCCAATGAGAAGATCGGCCTGGGACAGAGAGAGTACGTCTTTGACGGCGATTTCATCGAGGAAAGAATGATGGCCAAGTTCGGAATGGAACGCGGGGATTTCATCACGTGCATCGACATCATCGCTGAGGTAGGCGAAGAAAGGAGCCAGTATCTGATGGAAAGGGGCGAGACCAGGCTCTCCGAATTGGAGATGCTCGGGCATGCCCTCCAGAATTGGTGCTCCGCATCATCCAGAAGGTTCGTGAGGACGATGAAGATCGATCAGAACGGAGAATATCTCAGCGCGGCCTGCATCGATCCCACGGAGATATCCCTGTTCCTCAGGAGCGTCCCAGGATCGATACATATGTCCGGGACCCTTCAGCCTCTCAACCAGTACGCCAGGGTTCTGGGGCTTCCGGAGACCACAAGGTGCCGCACCTATCCGTCGCCATTCCCGGCCGAAAACAGGAAAGTGATCTATGTCGGCGACGTAACCACCAGACAGGCCGATATGAAAGCGGATCCGGGGATGCAGAACCGCATCGAAAGATACATCGTCAATCTATGCGCGTCGGTGGACAAGAACACTCTCGTTTTCTTCACCTCATACAACAACATGAGGCTGATGCGCCCCTATTTGGAGACTCATATCGACAAAGCACTGTACTGGGAGGAATCCAAGAACCTCAGAAAAACCATGGATAATCTCGCCCAATTCCGCGCGGGAAGGGACGGCGTGTTCTTCTCAGTCATGGGAGGTTCTGTTGCTGAAGGGATAGATTTCCCCGGAGACGAGCTTTGCTTCGCCGTTATCGTTGGGATACCGTTCCCGCCGCCATCCCCGGAGATGCAGGCGATGTCGGCGATGTACGATCAAAGGTACGGCGACGGCAAAGGGTGGCTCTATTGCAGCGAAGTCCCGGCTATTAGGAAGATGAAGCAGGCGATAGGGCGTCTGATAAGGACGGAGACGGACAGAGGCATGGCGGTGATACTTGACAGCCGCACATCCCGCTACGCCAAACAGCTGGACGCTACGCTCTCTGCCGACCCGGCAGGGGACGCCGCCAAATTCTTCATCCGCCGGTGAAGGTTGCTATCAGAGTTATCGAAAAGGCAATGCCCGAAGTTATCGCTGCAGATTGCCATCCTTTGATGCCGATGTAGCTTCCGAAGCGCCATCCCACAATGAATATCATCGCTGAGGATACCAACGATGATGTCAGCATAGCGAAGTCCAAATCATCAATCAGAAACAGCGGCAATACTGCGGGCAGAAGCGGCGTGACGGTCGCAATGAAACAATAGAACGCGCTGGTCAGCATGCGTCTGCGGTCTTTCCTCATGGATTCATGATTCTCTAGCGGAGAAGCCGCCACTTCTCTGCAGATTCTGCGCCTCGATTCTTCCTCGATCAGATCCAGAGGGCTGCAATCGAAATCCCCGTCTATCCTTTCAGCTTTCTCCTCCAAAGATACGTCGGATGTCAGGTCTTTAAGCATGCGCTTCTGATCCGACACGTCAATCGCGTAGAATAGGATGCAATCGATCATGCCCCATGTGAAATCCATTCCGACCATCAGGACGGCCAGATCCATCGCGTCCGTGATCTTCAGCAGGTTGAATCTGGCGGCCGTTATGAAAAGCATCGCCATGATGTAACCATAAAGCAGCTCCTGCAGAGCCAGACCTGGACCTGTGCGGTTCGCAATGTTGCTGAATATTCCGCCCACGACCGATAATTGACTTCCTAAGTATATTTTGGGAATGGTTCCGCTGGAAAAGTAACTTATATAATTTTGGCATAAAGCGGTTCGCTGCGGAGGTAGCCCAGCTGGCCCACGGCGCCGGTCTTGAAAACCGGTGGAGAATTCCTCGGGAGTTCGAATCTCCCTCTCCGCGCCTTTTTCGATGCTTATCAATCCCGGCGAAGATTGCAACAGTAATAAATAGTGTGCCGTGTTAACACGTATCACGGTAATCAAGATGTTCGGAAAGAAAATCAGAATCGAGAGGATAATCGACAGGAACAGCGGGAACGCAGTGGTGGTGCCACTTGACCACGGGATCAGCATCGGACCCGTGCCCGGGATTATTGATCTGAGAAAGACTGTCAACGATGTCGCTGAGGGCGGAGCGACTGCCGTGCTTATGCATAAGGGGATGGTCCCTCAGGGCCACAGAACATCCGGGAACGATGTGGGCCTTATTCTCCATCTGTCCGCCTCTACCGACATAGGCGTCAATTCGAACAGCAAAGTGCTGGTTGCCACCGTGGAAGACGGCCTCAAACTCGGCGCGGATGCCGTTTCCATACACGTCAACGTCGGTGCCGAGACGGAGCCCAGGATGCTGGAGGACTTCGGCAGGGTATCCAGCGAATGCATGGAGTGGGGCATGCCCCTCGTTGCCATGGTATACCCTCGCGGGCCTTCCATCCCCAATTCCTACGATCCCAAGGCTGTGGCGCACTCTGTGAGGGTTGCCGCAGAGCTGGGAGCCGACGTCATCAAATGCAGCTACACCGGCGACATAGATTCTTTCTCCAGGGTCGTGGAAGGCTCGATGGTGCCCGTCCTCATTGCCGGCGGCCCCAAGATGGATTCGGACATGGACATCCTCAACATGGTCCACGATTCTCTGGAAGCGGGCGGCCATGGCGTCTCCATCGGGAGGAACGTATTCCAGCACAGGGACGTCAGAGGCATGATGTCTGCCATCTCGGATATGGTGCTGCATGGCGCCACCGTCAAAGAGGCCGCAGAACATCTCAGATGATCGAACTTACTGCCAGAGCCCCCGCTTGGCGTCGAACCGGGCGGGGACCATCTCAGGTATATCGCCGTAAAATGCGACCTTCTTCCCGCAGACCGCGACGCAGCCCCTGACCCCTTCTATCGAACCGATTCTCTCGGCGGCGGATGATAAAGATTCCGTCTCGGAGCTCACGACCAGATTGCCGAGGGCAGTGGCACAGCAATCCGCCAGAATTACGTCATCCGAAAACACGGTGCAAAGGTCGCTGGATCCGAGCGACACCGACGGCCCTATCGTCGCGGAGGAGGAGCATATCCCAGTCATGCGATCCGAATCCACCAGATACGCCACGTCCCTGAATACGCTGTCATCCGCGTATATACCTATTGGCACCTTCTTTCCGGGGGAATACAGCGCTATATCCCCGCCGTTCTCCACTATGGCCTCTTCGGCCCCTGATTCTGCCATCTTCCTTGCGGCATACTCGGCAACCGCGCCCGCCACGCCGGCCATCGGCCCCACGCCGGCCAAAGAGGAAGCGCGGCACATTCTGCGGATCAGCTCGGGGTCGCCGTCCGATTCCGGATACGGCTCATATGTTATGCCGAAGAAAGGGTCGGAACGGATCTTGTCTTCGATCCATCCCCTGGCCTCCATCGCCGCCAGCTCGCCGATGCGTATCGACCTCTCGTCCGAAACCAGAGTCAGGATGGTCTCCTCGCACCGAAATTCGGCCCTCATATGTTCAGCCTGAGCGCCTTCACCGGGCACCCGGTCACGCAGGACCCGCAGGCGATGCATGTGTCGATGTCCAGATGCACCTACCAGGTCTCCGGATCGAACGCGAACGATTTAGTGGGGCATAGCGATATGCATGCCCCGCAGCTGAAGCATCTGGCTTTGTCGCGGAGGATGTGCCTCTCCAGGCCGCTGACTATGAATCCCTTCTTCTTGAGGCCCTCTATGGCCTCATCCACCTTGGACTGGTCCCCCTCCAGCGTGAGGATCATTATCCCGCTGCTGTCTTCCTTGATCTCAGCCTTCAGGACGTTGGGTTTGAGGCCGTATTCCGTCGACAGTATGTATGTGACGGACTCCTGGACGTTCATTTCGTCGAACTCTATCTTGATCTTCGTTCCCATCGGCCTCACTCCTTTGCTACGAGATGTTTGAGCCTGCCTGTTCTGGGCAGCGGCATCGATGGCTTGGTGAGCGTGAATTCGCCGCTCTCGATCCATCCTTTGAGCTCTTCGGCGACTTTCTTGGCGCCGGCATACGAAGACATGGACGAGGTCCTTATGGATTTGCCCTCGTATTCCACCCTCCCGGATCTCAGCTGGGCGTAGCTGTATCTGGCCATGGGTTTGCGGCCGGTAGGCAGGCTGTAATCTACCATGTCGGAGAATATCTCCTCGTCCGAGATGGCGGCGCGCCTCATGACGTCGGCGTTCAGCACAGGAAGCGGAATCCCGATGCCCAAGGCGATGGACGTCCCGTATCCGGTGATATCCAGGCCGCGGACGTAGTTGGGATCCATCCCTTTCATGTCGCCGATCAGGGCCAGCGTACGGGCTCCGCCGACCGGAACCCCGTTGACCTCTTCGTTGGCGGTGTTGAACTGGGTGCCCTGCCAAGCGACATAGCCTTCCCCGCCGGCCAGGAATATCTTAGTCCCGATGCCGGTGACATCGCAATGCGGGTCGTTGAGAAGCGGGGACAGCTGTCCCGCAGAGCTGTAGGTGATGTTCTTCATCCTCGGGAGCAGCTTTCCCATGTAAGTGTAGATCGTCCTGGAAGACGTATTGGTGGCGACGCCATAATTCTGATAGGAGTTGCGGGGGTTGAACAGGTAGGCTTCGTTGATGTCGTCCAGTGAGATGTCGGCCTCGATGCTTTTCCTTACGTAGCAATCGGTGCCTGGGCCCCATGCGCGGAGATGCACCCTTTTCCTGGCGATGAGGTCTTCGATCACATGGCCTCCGCCATAGCCTCCGGCCGGATTCTCGGTCATCTGGGCGGCGCCGATGTAGGTGTCCACGGCCGCGAGCCCGCCATAGGCCGGAACGTCGTTCAGAAGGATGTTGGTCATCCTGATCGGGGGCGTGGCATGTCCGAAATTGAGGAACGCCCCGGAAGAACACATAGCTCCGAAGGTTCCGGTCGTGATGACGTCTACTTCCTCCGCGGCCTTCTCCGCGCCTTTCTCCCGGACCAGATCGATGACTTCCTCTGCGGTGCATACCGTAGCTTTTTTGGCTTTGATCTTGTCGTTGATCCCCTCATACGTCTTTGACACTGGATGAGCCCCCGCGATGGTGTGGATGCCTATAAGGTATAAAGGGAAGCATTTAAGCCCTTTCTATGCCGGCCAGGACAGGTTAAATAATCGTCGGCGATAGCAGAGGCGGGACGGCGACGGATGATGATTGACTGAGGCTGATCTGTGATGAGCCCTATGAGTTCTGACGGCCGCCCCTCATTCCGATGAATAATCGGACATGCCAAGATAAAGGATGAGATCGGACAGTTTCATGCCCTCGTCCCAGCGCATGATGTAGTTTCCCTCGGCGGAAACGTCTATCTTCGGCATCCTGCGGTACAGTATCGCATGGCGGCCTTTGAATTCGTGGTCAGTAGGGATGGTGAAGACCCTCCAAGGATCGCCGTGGATGCCTTTCAGCCTGTAGGCGTAGATCGGCACCAGATGGGAGCTCTCGCAATCCGAAAGCATCCTGTCTGCCTGCTCCGTCAGCCGCTGGCTTCTGCTGAAATGCAGCGTCGAATCCGCGGAGCTCTTGACCTCTATCGGGAACGAGAAATCCCATCTGAGGGCTACCAGATCCACGCCCAAAGAACCTGCCGCCCTGATGACGAGGAACGGCTCGGTCCGCATGAGGATGTAGCCGGCTTTCTCCATGGCGCTGCAGGTCTTGATCGTCTTCGATATGGCCTTCTCATCGCCGACAAGAAGCGATTTGAGCTCTCTTTCGTAGACGTCGCCGGGCGCAGCCATTATATCGGTTGCAAGATGCCCAGCCAATATATAACAGAGTTAGAAGGGGTGGCCGAAAGTGGTTGGGGAGGGCCGAAGCCCTCATGCTCAGGGGGAAAGCCTGCTTGGGTCTCTGGGGAACAGGATCGCCTCTCTGATGTTTGGCAGATCGAGCATCTTCACCAGCAGCCTCTCGATTCCGATTCCCCATCCGCCGTGCGGGGGCATTCCGTATTTGAATGCGTCGAGATAGAACGAGAAATCCTCTGGGTTGAGGCCTTTCTTCTCCATCCTGGCGACGAGTTTGTCGTATCTGTGCTCCCTCTGGCCTCCCGAGGAGATCTCCTGTCCGCGGTAATCCAGGTCGAACGAGAAGGAATACGGGGTGCCATCTTTCTCCATGATGTAGAATGGCTTGGCCTCCTCCGGATACTCGGCGATGAAATACAGGTCGATGCCTTTGGCGGCCATGGCGTCTCCGACGATCTTCTCCCCTTCGGTGCCCAGATCGTCGCCCTCTTTCAGATTGAGGCCGCCGTCGTTGACTATCTTCAGGCACTCGGAATAGGTGAGGATCGGATACGGGCGCTGGGGGATGGATATCTCTTTTCCGAGGATCTCCAGCTGCTTCTTCCCCTTCTCTTTGAGGCCGCGCAGGACATGGTCGATTATGCTCTCGATCATGGACATGACCTCTTCCTCGTTCTCAATCCAGGACATCTCCCCGTCGAACGAAATGAACTCTGTGACGTGGCGGTTCGTATTCGAGCGCTCGGCGCGGAAGGCCGGGGCTATCTCGAAGATGCGGTCGAGGCCGGTGCTCATAAGTATCTGCTTGTAAAGCTGCGGGGACTGGGCCAGATACGCCGGCCTGTCGAAATATTGGACCTGGAACAGCTCCGCCCCGCCCTCGGCTCCGGCGGCAGAGATCTTCGGGGTGTAGACCTGGACGAACCCGTTCTCTCTCACAGCCTCTTCTATGAGCCCGACCATCATGGATTTGAGCTCGAATATAGCTCTGACCTCGGGCTTCCTGAGGTCCATGAACCTGTTGTTCAGGCGGGTGTCCATCTCCACATTGACCTTGTCGATGACTCCCATCGGAAGCGGCACGCCGGCTTCGCTGTACACTTCCGCCGAAGTGGGGATTATTTCCAGCCCCAAAGCGGTCTGGTTGCTGGCTTTCACCTCTCCGGTGACCGCTATCGCCGTCTCTCTGGGGAGCTTGGTGAGAAGCCCGAAAAGCTCCGGATCGATCTTCTTCTTGGGCATGGTTATCTGTATCGTCCCATGCCTGTCGCGCAAGGTCAGAAATGAGATGCCGCCCATGTTCCTGATGTCCTGCACCCATCCGCGGACGGTCGCTGTGCCGTCCTCCACTGCGATGCTGTTGGAATCTTTTATGGCTGCCATAATGTGGGAGCGAATGGGGATGCTGTATTTTACGGTTGAGACGGAATCAGAATCGCAGCAGGATTGCCGCTTCGGTGCATCTCTGAAAAAGGGATGGCGCGGGTGCGCCCGGGGATAGAGGCTGCGGCCGCCTCCCAGGCTCACCTTCTGCCTTGGTTCTTTACGGCATCCATCTTTGAGAGCACGGCTTCGTGGTCCCCGAGGTAAGCCTTGCCGATGACTTCCATGTCCCTCGACAGCTCGTACACCAGCGGAACCCCTGTGGGTATGTTGACGCCCACGATCTCTTTGGGCGAAAGTCCATCCAGCATCATGACCAAAGCTCTGAGGGAATTCCCGTGCGCCGCTATGAGAACCCTGTCGCCTTTGAGCATGCGCGGCTTTATCTCATTCTCGAAATAAGGCTTGACGCGCCTGACCGTTATCTCCAGACTCTCGGTAAGCGGGACATCAGATCTGTCCACCCTTCTGTATTGGGCCTGATTCGCCGCGTTCCTCTCATCGCTCTCTTCCAGAGCCGGAGGGCACACGTCGTACGATCTCCTCCAGAGCTTAACCTGCTCCTCGCCGTATTTCTGGGCAGTCTCGGATTTGTTCAGGCCCTGAAGAGCCCCATAATGGCGCTCATTTAGCTTCCAAGTCTTGATCACAGGAAGCCATTCCCTGTCCATCTGCTCGAGAGCGATATTCAAGGTATGTATGGCGCGTTTGAGGTAGGAAGTGTAGCATACATCAAAATCCAGGCCGGCCCCCTTCATCAGTTTCCCTGCGTCCTTGGCTTCTTCGCGCCCCTGTTCGGACAGGTCCACGTCGGTCCATCCGGTAAACAGGTTGAGCTTGTTCCATTCGCTCTGTCCATGGCGCAGAAGCACCAACTTCATCGATTCCTGGGGCTGCCTCATTGTTTGCCTCACATCCATATCATCATTTTGGATAAATTGCCATCGGATGGATCATGCCAAACGGAACGGAACTTCCTCTCCTTTCGACATCGCCAGCATGGCCAGAAAGCTGTTGCGGACCATATCCGATATGGCTTTGTCGTAATAGAAAGCCATGTGGTGGGTGACCAGAACGTTGGGGAAAGAGCGGAGCTCGTTCATGATGTGATTCTCCAGATCCATGTCCCTGCAATCGTTGTAATAGAGCCCGAATTCGCCCTCTATCACGTCCAAAGCGGCCCCTGCCAGACGACCGGACCTCAGCGCTGAGACCATCGCCCCGGAATCCACGAGCGGCCCTCTGGCGGCGTTGACCAGGAAGGCTCCGTCCTTCATCTTGGAGAACGCCTCCCCGCCGATTATGTGGTGGGTCTCGCCGTTGTGCTCTAAATGCAGAGAGATCACATCGCTCTCCGCCAGAAGCTCGTCAATCCCGACCCGGGCGGCATATCTGTCGGCATCCGGTGAAGGGCTGCGGTTGAAGTAGATCAGCCTGCATCCGAAGCCGGAAAGGTCGCGGAGGACCGCTTTTCCGGCGGAACCCGCCCCGATTATGCCCACGGTCATATCCTTCAGCTGCCTTCCCATGAGGCCATCCAATCTGAAATCGTTCCTGGCGTTGTTCGCCTGTATCATCTTAAGATTCCTGATCGCAGCCAGAATCATCATCACGGTGTATTCTGCCACCCCGTCGATGCTGTATGTGATGTGAGAGACCGCCATGCCGATGCTCTCCGCATGCTCCAGATCGATGTGGTTGTACCCTATCGTACGGGTGCATACCATCTTCACCCCGAGCTCCGAGAATCTGTCCAGCATATCCGCGGTGACCGGTGTCGTGAGCACGGACACGAAATCGCTCCCGGCGGCCAGACCGCAATTCGATGCTGTCGGAGGCTCTTCTGTGAATCCCAGATCGAAGCCGAATTCCTTGGCATATCTCTCGAAATAATACTGCTCGTCGAATCTGCGGCAGCTGTAAGCGAAGACCTTCATCATCATACCTCTGATTTTTGAACGCGAAATCCTTTATCGAAACGGCGTCTCAGAAACTCTCCTGGTTTCCCTTTCCTCTCAGCATCGACGCGGCGGCTCCGGCCAGGCACATCACTGTGCATATGGCGAAAGTGATCCTCATGACTTCCATGTAATCGCCGTAAGTCTCCGGTACGATGTTGTCGGCCGACCCCATTATGACCGAGATGAGAGTCATGGCTATCCCCATGCTCACCATCATGCCGGTCTGCCTCATCACAGATACCATCGCGGACGCTTCCCCGGTCTCCTGCGGCGGAACCGAAGACATGATCAATGACGTGTTCGGGGCCGAGAACATGGCGAAACCGAATCCGACCAGCACCATCATGGATATTATGCACCAGGCCGGGGTGTCTATGCTGTAGAACATGATGGATGCTACGCCGATAGCTATCAGAATCATTCCTGCGGTGGGAAGGATGCGCTTGTCAGCCATCAGATCGGATTTCCTGCCGAAATACGATGACAGCAAGGCCTGAACCGCCGGCTGCACCAGCATCATGGTCCCGGCTTCTGTGGCGCTCAATCCCTGGACGCTCTGCAGATAGAGTGCCATGAAAAACGATATGGAGTACGAGGATGCATAGTTCAGGAAAGCGGCGGCGCACGAGCCAGAGAACATGCGGTTCCTGAAGAGGCCTACCTCCAAAATACGGTTCTCGGACCTGATCTGGGAGCGCAGGAACACGGCTCCGAGAGCTGCTCCTATGATGAGGAGAATGACTGCCCAAAGCTCCGGAAGATTGATCACGCCCCCCATGGCCAGCAGTATCGAGACACCATAAAGTACGGAGCCCGAGACGCTGAGCTTCTCCCCTCTGTCCGGCGCGATCTCATGCCTGAACGACAGCACAAACGCGATGGCTATCGCCGCGAACGGCAGAATCACATAGAATAAGGCGCGCCATCCGAGGGCGTCGTTTAGCATCCCGCCTATGAATGGGCCCAGAGCCAATCCCAGATAGACGCAGGTGGTGTTGATGCCCAGCGCCCATCCTCTCCTTCCGCTGTCGAACACGTCGGCTATCATCGATACGCTGGTGCAGGCCAGCGCGGCCGCTCCGACGCCTATTACAGCTCTGCAAACGATGATCATCCAAAAATTCGGGCTGAACGGCGCGGCGATGCAAGCCAGAGCCACTGTAAGCACCCCGAAGATGAACATCTTGCGCTTCCCGACTATGTCCCCCAATTTGGCCAGCGGTATCAGGAATATGACGGAAGAAAGAAGGAATGCGGTGTTGACATAACCCAGCGCATGAGATCCTACTTCGAACTCTTTACCGAGGGCATCCAGGGAAAGGTTCATCATGGTGCTCAGCAGCGGCGTGATGAATGCGGCCGCGCAGCATGCGATCATGAGGCGTTTGCTCTCCGAGCTTGTGTAACCGTCCACTCTGCGATGATAATGCCGATATATTTACCGCTTACGCAGTCTGCGCCACCATTAAAACAGTGCACGTGCATCCATCATCCAGTACCATGGCCGCAGAAGCAGAAGTCAAAAAGAAACTGGGATTGGTCCAGGTTTACACCGGAAACGGCAAAGGCAAAACTACCGCCTGCCTCGGGCTCGCCTTCCGGGCCGCCGGAAGAGGGCTGAACGTCATCATGCTCCAATTCCTCAAGCCCGCCAAAGGATACGGGGAGCATATGGCTGCGGAGCTGATCCCGAATTTCGAGATCGTCCCCATGGGAGCCGACCACATGGCTGGGAGGGAGATCACCCGCGATGAGGACATAGAGCTCACCAAAAGAGGCATCTTGAAGGCCGAGGAAGTCCTTACCTCAGGCAGATACGACCTTGTCATACTGGATGAGATCAACAATTCGATGAAATTCGGTCTGATCGGCCCCCAGGAAGTCATAGCCATGCTCGAAAGACGCGCTCCGAACACAGAAGTGGTCCTCAGCGGAAGGGGCGTCCCCCAGGAGATCGTGGATTATGCCGATCTCGTGACCGAGATGAGGCTGGTGAAGCATCCGTTCGACAAAGGCATAGGCGCCAGAAAAGGCATAGAGTATTGATACCATGGAAAAAATCAGCACAGACAAAGCGCCAGCGGCGGCGGGGCCCTACTCGCAGGCCGTAGAAAGCGATGGGATAGTATACGCGTCGGGGCAGATACCTGTCCACCCGGCCACCGGGAAGATGCCGGAATCTATCGCCGACCAAGCCAGACAGGCTCTGGAGAATCTGAGGAACGTCATAGAAGCTTCCGGGTCGTCTATGGGCAAGGTCCTGAAGGTCACCATTTATCTGACGGACATGTCCGCTTTCCCCGAAGTCAACGGGATCTATGCCGGATTCTTTTCCGAACCGTATCCGGCCAGAAGCTGCGTCGGATGCGCCTCGCTGCCTAAGGGCGCTAAAATTGAAGTGGATGCGATCGCCGCCCGCTGATTTATTTGCCGCTCGATTCCGTCCGGACGGGCGGCCCTCATTGTATTACTGATTTGGGATTGACCAGCTTGCCTATGATGGCATCCCGGACGAAACGGTTGTATCCGGCCATATCCGGCTTCTCGTCCAGTATCTTCTGGATTTCAGAAGCCACATGCGAGAAGATTTCCTTGTAAATCCTGCATGAGTCTCCGGTATTGTTCTCGATCCCGCATTCGTGATAGAAATCCATGCTGCATCCGCCGCCGCAATAGCGGTAGATCTCGCAGTCTCTGCATTTCTCGCGCCTCTCTATGGATCCGCGGAGGATGTTGGCGAAACCCTCGGATCTGAACAGCTCGGAGATGGAAGCGACTTCGTTGATGTTCCCCATCCTGAATTCCGGAGGGCAGGCTTTGGCGCAGGGGTAGACGGACCCATCCGGATTGACGCAGATCCATTTCGTTAGGCATGATGTATGCGCGCAATCCGAGGCGACCGGCTCGCCGAGATAATTCAGGACGTACAGGTAATGCGGGATTAGAGGTATCTCAGAGCCGGCATCGAACAGCCAGTCGTCGAAGGCCTCTATGCTTCCCTTTATGAATTCGTCCGGGTCCGGCACCAGACCGCCGCATTTGGCGCAACCGGCAGGGATGACTGGGGAAAGGGACACGTCGGTTTTCCTGTCGCGGAAATAGCGGTAGATGTCTTTCTGATGGGATGCCGTCTCCGCCGAGATGGTCGCGCTGGCCGAATATTTGTTGTCCTTGTCCGAAAGGGATGCGATGGCTTTGGAGACGTCGCCCTCTCTCAGGACGCTGTTGTATGGGCCTTCATACGAGACGCCGATGTTGATCTGCTTCTGCCTGCAGTATGCCATCAGCCTCCTGTTGAGATTCAGGCCGTTGGTCTGTATCGTATTCCCGCAGCGGAAGGAGCCTTTGCCGAAGCACTTCTCCTCGATTGCTATTGCTTCCTTGTAGAAGGACAATGGCAATGTCAGGGGTTCTCCCCCATGCCATATGAACCACGCGGCCTCGTACTCCTCGGAGACGCGCTTCATTATGCTCTCTACGGTTGCCAGGGACATGCTGCCTTTTACCCGCTCTTCGGGCGTGTGGTAGCAGTGTCTGCAGCTGGTATCGCAAAAAAGGGTTGGCTTGATCACCACAGAAAGATAATCTTTCATGCTGAAGCCCCTGCCGCTTGCGATACCGCGGGCGAGCTTCCCCGATCAGAAGGGCCAATAAGTCCAGACGCCGTTGAACCCGTGCGTTATGTAGCAGCAGCAGGCGCAGCAGCAAATGATGCCGCCAGCGAGACAGGCATACCATCCGGCAGAATTGCAGCAACCTTTGTCGTTGCAGCAGCTGTAATCGCATTTGGAAAGTCCCTCGTGCTCCCCTTTGTCGAAGCGCTCAGCGTGATCGCTCTCGGGAAGGCCCTCCAAAGCGAGCGCAGTGAACGCCAAGGGGGATTGGCTCTCATAAAGTGCTGCAAGTTTGTCTACGGAAGCGGCATCGCTAGACATTTCATTCACCAGTCCGAATCTTATATTCGGTTAATGAACGCTGTACTGTTTTCCGATATTTAAGTATTAGCGAATTTGAAGCCATTTTCAGGTCCTATTTGCCTCTGGCCAGACTGTTCTGGAAGGATGCGGGCGCCGAAGATTGCCGTCCATAACCGTGCGCAACCGGCAACCATTATATCGTTGCCCGCGATGGTCAGCCGATGTTCGGATACACGGTCCCCTCTTACCAAAGGCTCCAGCCGTTGGACCTTAAGAGATACCGCAAATACTACTGCGAAGGGTGCCACCAACTCAGAGCGGGCTTCGGGCTGACGAGCACCGCGACCGTGAATTTCGACATGACATTCAACACAATCCTTCTCTCCGGACTGATGGGCGATTCCCTGGATTTCGGACCCACCACCAAGACCCTATGCGTCCTGGACTCCCCCAAAGCGGATTCGGATCTCATGAGGAAGATGGCGGCTTACACCGTCATACTGACCAAATGGGAGCTCTTCGACGACGAGACCGATAAGCCGTCCATCAAGACCAAGACGATTTCCGTCGCGCTCGGGAGAGCGATAGAAAAAGCCACAAAGCAATACCCCGAATACGACAGGATGGTAGGCGAAGGTTTCTCCGCCCTCCGCGACCTCGAGCTGGCCGGCTGCAAAGATGCCAGAAAGATGGGCCTCACCTTCGGCAGAGGGCTGACCGGCGCGCTCAAAGACATAGCCGGCGACTTCTCCAGCGATGATCTGGACAGGATTTTCGAGGAGCTCACGGCCTCGGTCTACATCATGGATGCCATAGACGATCTTAATGACGATTTCATGGACGGGACATACAACCCATTCCTCCCTGAAACCGGATTCATCAACGCCAGATCGTTCATAGATTCCAACCTTTACCAATTGACCTCCGTCGTAAGCGAGACCGTGGGAAGTCTTCAGCAGCATTATTCCAAGATCAGGCCTTCGCTTCAGGGCAACCAATCGCTGTGCGACAATATCGTCTATTATGGCATACCCGAGTCCGCCAAGAAAGTCATAACTGGCGAGGCCAAAGCTAAAGCCAGCATCAAGAACGTTCTGGCCAACAGGAAGGATCGCACGTCAGACAAGGCCTGACGGGTCGTAGAACTGGCACACGTCCAGATCGTACGTCTCCCTTCCGGTCAGCATGCATTTTCCCTCGACGAATGAGGCGCAAGCTTCGCAGCATCCGGGACGGTATCTTCCGCAGGACGAGGTCGGCTCAGTGGCTCTGCCTTCCGGGATGCATTCCCATTTTTCCCCCAGGTGCCTGCAGAGCCTGCATGTCATGCATTTGCGATAGCTCTCATCGCTCATCGGACTCGGTTATATCCGCTCCATATTTACGTTTGAGGTATCCAAAGCTCATAGAAAGACGGCAGTTCGATCCGTTCCGGAACCTCCGCTTCCATATGGATGCCATACGGTTTCCGGGGCGCACGCTTTATCTCTTAGTTGGCCATGCATCCGGCAGTGATCGGTTGATATCGGACATAATCGAGGAAGACCTCCGCAGTCTGGAAGAGATGACCGCTGAGCTCAGCAAGCAGGCGAACAGATACCGCGAATCCCGCGACAGATACCACCAGCAGGCTTCCGTGCTCGCCGAGAAACGCAATAAGCTCCAGCAGAGAGCCGGAGAATTGTCTTCCGAAGCCACGGTCTACCGCTCGAAAAGGGACGAATGCAATCTTGCGGCCAAAGAGGCCAAACAGAAGCGCCAGGAATTCAATGACATGGCTGCTGAGATCAAGGCCCGCGGAGGATTGGGAGATGCCGGAGATGCGAGGGCCAAAGCGCAGGAGAACCACCAGATCGTGGTCAAGATGTCCGCGGAAGGTCAGGCCAACCACGAGAAAATGTGCCAGCTCATGGACGAGGCCTCTAAGCTTCGCGAGCAGGCCCAGGTGTGCCACGAGCAATTCTTGGACTGCAAAGCGGCCGCCGACTCGGAGCACCAGAAATTCGTCGAGGTTCTGAAGAAGATAGACGAACTCAAAAACAATCTCCCGGAGCGAGCGATCGGCAAAGTTTCGGGCGGGCTCCGCATAAGCAGGCACCCTTGCACGGGCCCGCACATCTTATCATTTAGGGCGGCGAAATCATCTGTTTTGGATCGGGTCCATCGAATCCCGGTTTTTCAGCATGCTCATTATGGCGCTGCAGGAAACGCCTGTCTCAATGGCTATCTGAACGCAGGAAGCGCCTCCGCGATCCAGCTCGTATATCCTTTTTCTTATGCTTCCATCGATCTTCGGAGTCTGCTTGGAAATCTGATGCCCGATTTCCTGCCTCTCCGAATCCCAATTCTTGCTGCCGCATTCGGGACACTTCCCCGGGCGGTTAGAATTGAATGACGTCCATTCATAACCGCATTGCATGCAAACATTCCTCTTCGGCGGCACATTCCAGCATTTTGAACCGCAAAAAGGGCAGCGCAAAGGATTTCCCCTCTGGGAATTCCATTTGTGTCCGCACCGAAGGCACTCTATCGGCAAGCTTGGGCTGTTCCATTTGACCGAACGACATTCCGGGCAGCGTTTCGGAAGTTCGTCCCCGCGGGGAAACCAATCGTAATTGCATCTGCAACAATGCATGGGGGTTCCATGTGCGCGTCCAGCCATCCATACCACATCCTATCTCTCTTCCTCTCTTCACATTAAATCGGTTCTCCTTCGAAGGAACTGCGTTCGTTTCTTCTTGTCGCTGGCAGCCCGTTACCCACAGGAAGCAGCGCCGACAGGCTGGCGGCGCCATCGCGAAGGGATGCGATGGGAGCATCTCCGATCTCTTTTCGGATCTGCCCTTGCTTCCAGCGGATGCGTCTGACCTCGGAATCTGCGGCGCCTCTCGCCCGCAAATCCTTTATCTAAGGTTACGCACAAATGTATTACGTTTAGGCAGAATAAATTAAATGCGCATGTTTCCGGCGAAGTACTTACCATCCAATGCGGAATCCCAGCCAACAAGCCATATATACGCGCGCAAAACGCGGATGACAAAGCATCGCAAAGAAACCTTTAAGAATAGTTGCGTTTCCGGACAGCGGACGCATCGCTACTTCTATATCTTCTTCGGTCCATAATTTTACTTTTCTATGGGCATCCATGAAGCGCCTGTCGAACGCCCTGTCATGATCGACCCATGAATCGTACCTGCGCCAATCGCCTGAGGCCGCCGCCTCTGCTGCCTTTCTCCCGGATACCAAAGCGGCGCCTATTCCGCCATAACTCAGAGGATTCGGGAGCCCGGCGGCGTCTCCCGCCAAGAAGCACCCATCCTGCGCTGCGTGCGGCAGACGGCCGATCGGTATGCAGCGGGCGCCGTGCTCTGAATCAATAGGGATCGTGCCGAAGCCCTTCTTGAATCCGATCGATTTCTTCCCTTCTGCCGATGGGAAATCCCAGCTGTAGAACCCGTCATCCCCGGCTTCCATGCGGAATCTCAGCGTTCCGTCGGAATTTCCGGGCACTACAGCATTTATCACCGGCACCAATTGCTCTGGGCGGGTGCCGAATATGCATTTTCTCACCGTGGAATGCGCCCCGTCCGCCCCTATGATAACATCGCATTCGATGTCCCCTTCGCTGGTATGCGCCACGAAACCGCCTTCGGGACGCCTGGATACGGTTCTCAGCGAAGCTCTGATGCGTTTCACGCCGGATCTGGAAATAAGCTCCTCCAACATCCCTGCACGATCTACGATGGCCCCGCTGACTTTGATGCGCGTCGAACTGGCGTTCTTGGAGACGATCTCTATGGCCTCCACCCGGCGGATTATGTGGGACGTCTCTATTCCTGCGCGCTTCATCATCCTATCGCTGACGGCCTCCCCGCATATCGATTGGTATCTGCGATAGGCTTTCTCCGAGAATTTTTCGATTATCAGGACGTTTTTCTCACCGAGCCGAGAAAGATGGTATGCCGCAGAAGCTCCCGCTGGACCCGAGCCTACGATAAGAACCCTGCAACCGATCTTATCCATGCCCAGGCTCCTCTTTGTCATCTATCGAAAAAATGGCGAACAGGAGGGGATTCGAACCCCCGGCCTGCAGCTTAGGAGGCTGCTGCCATATCCAGACTAGGCCACCTGTCCACTGAATCACGTGAAGTTGCCGCTATTAATAAATTTTTCTCTGAAGAACAAAAATGGCCGCCCATTCTGGCTACAAAATCTGGAATCTGGGACAAGAGCGTTTACCGGCCCGATTATAATAATTACAATAATTTCATTATTAACAGATAGAATTAAGTCATCGCATGCTCTCATTTTATCATGAGAACCGGCCGCAGAAAAAGAATAATGGTCGCGTGCGTGACTTTCGAAACCGACAAAATCGTCTCGCCCCTGGAATTCTACGAAACCAATAGGATCCACCTCATACATTTCTCGAAGGATCCGCTGGATTCGGACAACATTTACAATCTGTTCTACAACCGCGTCGTAGAGCTGATCGAAGACCTCCCCCGCAAGGTGGAAATCGTAGAGCACAACGCAACCGTATACAATTTCGGCGAGATGCTCAAGACCGTTCTGAACATTCTTCAGACGGAGAATCGCGACGAAGAAGGATGCGAAATCTACGTCAACGTCTCGGCCGGAACCTCTGAATACACTGCGGCATCGACAATCGCATCGATGATGGTCAAAGGCACCGTCCCTTTCACCGTGAACAGCCAGGAATTCACGGTCAGCAGAGAGATGATGAAAGAGGTGTATTTCTCCGATGGGAAACCTGTAGGTATGACCAAGAAAGCCGGGGAACCCAGGACGCTGCCCAATTACAGCATAGACATGCCTGAGGAGCATCTTGTCCGCGGGCTTCGCACGATGGACAGGCTCATAAGCGAGAAGAAAACCGTTTCCGCGCCCGTCATGGTTGAAGCCCTCAAGGATGAGAAGATCTGGTACAGGGACGTCAAACAGTCGGCGAACATGAAAACGACCAAGCGTCAGACCGAGGCGGTCTATTACCAAAGGGATTTCGTGTCGAAATGGCTGAAATATGGGTGGATAGAAAAGAATCCGCTGAACGGAAAATACTCTCTGACCGAACGCGGGAAGACCGTCATCGACACGTTCTACACGGTTTGATGCTAGAATAACTATAATAACATCAATAACAATAATAACAAAATAGAGTTATTATATTCAGCAGAGGATGTAATCTTGCTCTCAGGAGCAGGATGGTTGGAATGGTACAATATCAAACTGTGCTCATGCCTCTGCCGAAGCAGCGCCTGTCGGACAAGGGGTGGTACAAAGAATCCCAGAAAAGGAGGGCTAACAGCAGCAAACTGAACAGCGAAATCAATTCGATACTTGTGTTTTATAAGTGACGCATACATTGACTTAGCATGGGACAGCAGACAGATGCATTCGTTCTTACGGATGATGCCTCAGAACCGGAAAGCCCCGCCGCCGCATCGTTGTCGGGGAGAAAGCTTCGCAGATGCGTCGGCTGTGTCCGCTGCCTGACCGAGACGCCGGGGAAATGCGCCATAAAGGATGGTTTCCCCGAGATCTCGGAAAGGATCATGGGATTCGAAACTCTGGAGATCCATTCGGCGGCATACGAAAACGGATTCTCGCCGATGATGACCAAGGCCATAGAGAGGCTGAGCAATGAGCTCCAGGCGTTCACGGACATGGGAGGCGCCATACCTCTCAGCAAAGACAGCGTGAAGCTCAGAAACATCAGGGTCATTATGAGAGGAATACCCGGAAACAGAGAGGAATTCGAGCTCGAAACCCTGAAAAATCTTAGGATAGGCCCGGTGGAAGAGGTCTATTTCGAGTATAGATGAAAAGGCCGGAGGAAAGGTTCCCTCCGGCAATGGATCGTGGCTTCGAAGCTCACTCTTTCTTTTCTTCGGCTTTCTTGGGGATGTCCCAAACCTGCAGGAACTCGATCCTGTCGATGCCGAAGACGGACCTGAGGTCAGCGACAACTTTGTACTTGGCAATGGCCCAGTTGTTGTCGTATTTGCAGAGATCGGGCTCTTTGACGACGACTTTGTCTTCGGCGATTTCGAACTCGAATCCATCGGCCATGGAGAAATCGGCCTCGACGATTGCCTTCGCTTTCTCGACGGGATCGGTGATCTCCTCTGTGACCGTGAACTTGTACATGAGATCGTGGCCGGCAAGCGGGTTGTTGAAGTCGACCTTGACGCGGCCGGCTCCGACGGAGGCGATCGTTCCTTTCTTGTTGCCGATGTTGACGGTCATTCCAGGCTGGGGGTACTGGTCCTCTTTGAGGAAGTTCTTGAGGGGGTAGTACTCCACGTTCTTGGGGTTCCTTACTCCGGCAGCCCTCTCGCAGGGGATGGTGACTTCGTATTCTTTGCCGACTTCGGCCGCGGCGAGAGCGTCCTCGAGATCCTTGAAAAGCCTGTCAGTTCCGGTGATATGAGCGACGGGCTCATAGGGATACTTCTCGTTGTAGATTCCCGCTTCTTTGGCGGCCTCGACGATGTTGGTGTCGTAGAGCCTGTCCTCATCTGCGATATACGATCTGAAATTGAAACGAATAAGCCTCTTTGCTTCGTCTGCCATATAAATACACCTTAATTCTAATGAACTGGATGAGCCTGCGATGCCATCACTTTTCTTAAATATATCGGAACCCGAATTAAAAGAAAATATAATCCAGACGATAAGAAAAGCATATATGCGGAATCGATATATGGCGAAATGTTGCCACTTTTGCATAGCCCGGTAGTGCGGCTGACTTGTAATCAGCAGGTCGGGGATTCGAATTCCTCAAGTGGCTCCATTTTTTTACTAGTTGCTTATAAAGAACCGTCGGTTTTTTCGGTTCCAGTGGAAACCGCGGCTATTTTTTGATCTAGTTTTGATCTAGAAGATATTTGATTTTGCGTCGAAATAATCGATGCGGCGTAAGATACTAGGCTGAAATTCTCGTCGGCATCATTGAGATTTGTTGCAGGTCTGGAGACGCATCCTATGAAGTATTCCTCGTAGGACCTCTGGACTTCGGCCTTCGCCTCGGTCTCAGATCTTGCGTAAATGTC
>JAEEGL014910375.1_pt1 | contig 26857 bp, 24 predicted proteins | sample 9134231 | NCBI WGS metagenome assembly JAEEGL01 (sample SAMN16246548, study PRJNA631951) | gut metagenome | biome: gut microbiome; feature: rumen; material: fiber-attached | host: Bos | place: Iran: Karaj | collected 2018-10 | reverse complement strand
TCGTAGGTTACGTAGCCGCCGTTCTTCTCCGCGCGCTGCTTTACTTCACGGATGACCGCGTTGCGCTCTTCCGCGCCGAGGATGCTGTGCGACGAGAATCCGCTCATGACATCGGCGACGTCGAAATCGTCGCCATAATCGGAAATCGGGAGCGGGCCGAGATCGTCGATCGCGTCCTCGACATCCGATGCATCCGGCAAGTCGGAGGCATCGGCAGGTTCGTTATCCTCATCCTCAAGCTCGTCGGCGGCGGTGGCGACCTCGTCAAGGTCCATCACCCGCGCCTCGGCCTCCGCGGCGTCGGCGTCAACGGAGTCCGCCTCGTCGGCCGAAGGCATCACTTCGGACAGCAGATCGCCGGTGTCGTCCATGTCGGACGTCATCGGCACGTCATCCATGCCCAAGGTGGCCACAAAGGCCGTTTCGTCTTTCCTGGCGACCTTGCGCGGAGATGCGACTTTCGTCGAAACTCCCTTGCTTTTCACGGCACCCTTTGCGGAACGGGACGGCGCCGCTTTCTTTGCGGGGGATTTCTTTTGGACGGTCTTCTTGGATTTTACTGGCTTTACCGGCTTTTTTACCGCAACGGCCCGCTTCGCAGGTACGGCTTTTTCTTTCTTGGCTGACTTGCCTTTCTGCCCTTCTACCTTTGCGGGAACCTTCTTTGCAGGTGCCTTTTTCTGTTTTTTATTTGCTTTTTTGGTGACGGCCATGGCCTCTCCAGAGTACAATTCAACTATATAGCTTGTTGTCAAGGGGTATATGTTATCACTTTCGGTGATGATTGTCAAGGGCTTGCATAATGTCAGGTAAAATGATACAATATTCACTCCTTGACCGTATCAGGTGATCTTTTTAAAGGAAAAGGCATGCCGTGAAAAACGAGAAGACCGAAAACAATTCCGCCTACACCCAGGCCGGTGTAAACATCGATAACAAAATGTCAGCCTTGAAAGCGGTCAAAGCGCTTGTCTCGGCGACCAAGACCGTGAACGTAGTGGGGGGGATTGGTTCATTCGGGGGCCTTTGCCGATTGCCGCAAGGCAGCACCAAGGACACGCTGCTCGTGTCTTCCACGGACGGCGTAGGCACGAAGCTCAAGGTCGCGATGATGATGAAGAAGCACGATACCGTCGGCCAGGACATCGTGAACCACTGCGTGAACGACATCCTCGTGCAGGGCGCAAAGCCCCTGTTCTTCATGGACTACGTCGGCACCTCCAAGTTCGACGGCGCCGTCTTCCAGCAGATCGTCGCGGGGCTCTGCAAGGCGTGCAAGGAAAACGGCATGGCTCTTCTCGGCGGCGAGACCGCAGAGATGCCCGGGCTATATCCCGTGAATGAATACGACCTCGTCGGCACGATAGTCGGAACGGTCTCGCGCAAGAAGCTCGTGACGGGCCAGTCCATCCGCGCAGGGGATGTCGTGATCGGCCTGCCTTCCGGCGGGCTGCAGACGAACGGCTTCTCGCTCGCGCGCAAAGTATTCTTCGACATCTGCCAGATGTCGCCCAACGACAAATTGCCCGGCACCAGCCAGACGGTCGGCGAAGCGCTTCTCACCGTGCACAAGAGTTTCCTCAAACCCATCCAGCGCCTCATCGACAACAAGATCAAGATCAACGGCATGGCGCATATAACGGGCGGCGGATTCGTGGACAACATTCCGCGTGTCCTTCCAAAGGCCACGATGTGCGAGATCGACCGCACGACTTGGGACGTGCCGATGATCTTCAACTTCATCGAGCGGCAGGGCAAGGTAGACCACGACGAGATGTATCGCGTCTTCAACATGGGCATCGGGTTCGTGCTCATAATGCCGAAGAACCAGATCGCGCGCATGAAGGCGGTCTTCCGCAACGTCCGCCAGCCATGGCACCAGATCGGCGTCATCCGCGTGCGCAAGCCCGCCGACGCTCCGCAAGTCTACTATGTCAAATGAAGAATGAAAAATGTAGAATGTAGAATCACTGTTCCCGCTTGACAGATTCCATTCTACATTCACCATTCTACATTCAAAAAAAAAGAGCCTGTCCGTCGTTCCGCGCGGACAGGCTCTTGGCATCTTTGGGAGATGCGGGGAGGATTACTTCTTAGCCTTCTTGGCAGGTGCCTTCTTGGCAGCAGCCTTCTTGGCAGGTGCAGCCTTCTTGGCAGCAGCCTTCTTCGCCGGGGCGGCCTTTTTCGCCGGGGCGGCCTTCTTGGCGCAGCACGCCTTCTTGGCGCAGCACGCCTTCTTGGCGGGAGCCTTCTTTGCAACTGCCTTCTTCGCAGGAGCCTTCTTCGTCGTAGCCATAATCATCATCCTTCTTTTATCATGACGTACGGCGCACCGAACAACGGCGCAATCTCCGCACGTTTGCTAGTATGATACAAAATTTTCTTCGCGTTGAAAAGAAGAAAATGCAAACAATTTTTCTTTCGTCAGAAGTTCTGCTGATCGAGCTGGAAATAGGCTTTCGGATGAGCGCACACCGGGCACTTCTCCGGAGCCTCTTCGCTCTCGACGATGGCGCCGCAGTTGCGGCACTGCCAACGGTTCTTTCCGACGCGCACCCACACCTCGCCGGTCTCGATGTTCTTCGCGAGTTTGCGGTAGCGCTCTTCGTGATGGGCCTCGACTTCGGCGACCTTCGCGAAGAGAAAAGCGAGACGGTCGAAACCCTCTGCCTTGGCCTCTTCGGAGAAACGCTTGTACATGTCGGTCCATTCCTCATGCTCGCCGGCCGCGGCGGCAAGGAGGTTCGCCGGCGTGTCTCCGATCCCATCGAGTTCCTTGAACCATATCTTCGCATGCTCCTTCTCGTTCAGCGCCGTCTCCTGGAAGATGGCGGCGATCTGTTCGTAGCCGTCCTTCTTCGCGCGCGAAGCGAAGTAGTCGTATTTGTTGCGCGCCTGCGATTCGCCGGCAAACGCCGTCCACAGGTTCTGTTCCGTCTTTGATCCTTTGAGTTCCATCTTGAGTCGTCCTTTCCTTGTTGTTCGTTGGTGGTTGTTCGCGTCCGCCGACCGTCCGGCAGACGCAGAAGATTATACTATAAGGACCTCGCCGTTTCAAACCTCGAATGCGGCTAGCGCGTGACGCCGGAATGCAGCACCGGCAGGAGACGCTCCGCGCGGGCGTCGAGGTTGAAGATGCTGAATCCGTCAAGCCCCGCTTCGCGCACCGCGAGTATCTCGCCGACCGCCATGCGGATGTCGCGCGACCTGTCCTGCCAGCAGCTTAGCCCTATGCCCGGACGCACCATCGTCTTGCTTCCATCGAGCGCCCTCATCTGCGCGAACACCGTTCCCTTGAACGCCACCGGCGAATCATAGTTGTAGTCCATGGGACAGACGAAATCCAGATAGCCGGCCCGGCACCAGTCGGCCCAGTCTTGTCCGATCGCAGATGGATTCGTCCCCGGGTTCTGGAAGACCGCCGCCGATATCTTCACGCCGGGCGATTCCTTCCTCACGATCGACGAGACGCCTCGCACGAGCGCCGTGATGTTGGTGATCCTGAACTCGCGCCACTGCGCCTTGATGGACGGATCCTGCCGCACCTGCGCCGGCCAGTTGGTGAGCGAGAGTCCGTAACGCGCCTCAAAGCGCGCACGGCAACCCGGACAGAAGCAGAACGAATCGTCAGGGTATCTTATGTAGTCGAAATGAATCCCGTCCACCCCCTTCCGCGCAAGCTCCGTGAACGAACGTATCTCCATCGCGAGATTGTCCGGATGCGACGGACAAAGCCATCCATCGCGCTTCGTCCCGTCGAAGCGCACCTGCGTCCGTCCTGCCGCCGCCAGCTCTGCGATATGTTTCCTGGTCGCATGATGCCCGAGATTCCAGCAGACGTTCCACACGTGGCATTCGACGCCGTACTTGCGGCAAGCCGAAAGACATGCCGCAAGCTGGTCGCCTATCTTTGCGACGACGGGGGCGACCGGCAGCACTTCCGATGGATAGAACGCCGTGCCGGCCCAGGCCAGGTTGGGCAATACGGCGTTGAAGCCGTTTTCCTTGAGCAGGCGCACTGTGTCGTCCCATGTCTTCCCGCCGCCCAGGCCGCGATAGTTGTGGCACCAGAAGCCGCGCCATTCGCCTTTTTTCGATGCCTGCCGCGCCGCCCACTCGCGATCGGCGCGATCGGCGGCGGCTATCTGCTCGGGCGTGAGCACGGGCGGCGGCTCGGCATAGGCCAGGTTGGCCACGCCCAATTGCGTGTCGTTGGTGCCGCCGCGCCAACCGCAGATACGCACGGTGGATACCGCGTGCCAGCCCGTCGGCGAACCTTCCGTACCCTTTGCGCTCGCACGGCTGATCACGATGCGATGCCACCGGCGCTCCTCCAAGGGAGAAAACGGTGCCTGATACCAACCTGCACCGCTCTTGAAATAAACGGAAAAGCCCGTGAACTGCGTGACGTCTCCACACCAGAAGTCGAACGCGAACCCATGCTTGTCCTTGAAGTCGCCCGCGACCGCAAAATCCCAGCAGGCGCGCTCGGTGCGGACGCGCGAAAAGGCGCAGGGCAGCTCAACGGCGCCTGGCGCAAGCAGACGCGCGGCCGCCGAACCATCGCGCGGAAGCACCATCTTCCGAACTGCGGCGGCGTTGGTCGCCGCCATCCATGACGGCAGCGGATGCAGCTTCCCCGGCGCGGGGACGGCGGCGTACGCGGCCGCAATTGCAGGATCCATGTATGGGGCAGGAGGTTTCTTGTCGCACCCGCAACCAGAGAAGAACGACAGTGCACACGCCATGACGATCATCGCACAGGCGGATACGAATCTTTCCGCCGTACGTGTCGATGCATCCTCTCCTCGCCGGTAGATCGCAAGACGGGTCTGGCCGTAGGTGCGATCACGACAGAGTTCCCAGCCGGGAGAGACATCAGTCTCCTGGTCATGGCGCATCTCGGCGATGAACAATCCGCCTGATTTCACGAATCCACCTTCGGCAAGGCGTGCGAGCATTTCCGAATAGCCGTGCTCGGCGCCAATCGCATATGGAGGATCCGCATAGGCGACATCAAAACTAAGGCCATTAATGGCATTAGGGGCGTTAAGGCCGCTAGAGCAATTAGGGCCTCTAGGGGCGTTAAGGCCATTAGAGCAATTAGGGGCGGATGAAAGCCATGAATACACATCCGCACGGATCACGCGGCAGCGATCTTCCACCTTGAGCATCGCGATGTTCTGGGCAAGGCTCGCAAGTGACCGCGGCGCCTGTTCGACAAACGCGACCTCGGCGGCGCCACGGCTCAACGCCTCAAGCCCCACGCTTCCCGAGCCGGCGAACAAGTCGAGGAAACGCGCGCCGCGAATATCGTTCTGCAACATGGAGAAGAGCGCCTCGCGTACGCGATCCTGCGTGGGGCGCACATCCAGCCCCTTGGGAACGGACAACACGCGCCCGCGAAATTCTCCGCCGGAGATTCTCACAGCGCGGCCAGCTTCTTCGCCACCATTGGCGCGACTATCTTGGGGTCGGCCTTACCCTTCGAGAGTTTCATGACCTGCCCGACGAAGAACCCCGCAGCCGCCTTCTTTCCGGCCTTGAAGTCCGCGACGGGACCCGGGTTGGCCGCAATCGCCTGATCGACAAACGCCTCCAGTGCGCCTGTGTCGCTCACGGCGCCAAGACCACGTTCCTTCACGATGGCCTCCGGATCGCCGCCCTTCTCGAATATCTCGGGCAGAAGCTCCTTGAGTGTCGGGCCGTTGATCGTGCCCTTCGCCGCGAGCGTCACCAGCGAACGCAGCGCTTCCGGCGCCATGGCGCATTCGCCGATCGACTTCCCGCTTTCGTTCAACAGCGCCATCACGTCGCTCATGTACAGGTTGCAGAGCTGTTTGGCGACCTTCTTGTCCAGACCCTTCGCGGCGGCCTCGAAATAATCGGCGTTCGCCTTGTGCTGCGAAAGTACCCCCGCGTCGTATTCGGCTATGCCGTATTCCTCGATCATGCGGGCGCGACGTGCCTCGGGCTTCTCGGGCAGAAGCTTGCGCCATTCCTCGATCTGCTCATCGGAAAGCGCGACGGGTACGAGATCGGGCTCGGGGAAGTAACGGTAGTCGTGCGCGTTCTCCTTCGTGCGCATCGAAGCGGTCTCTAGGGCCTCACCGTCCCAGCGGCGAGTCTCCTGCACGATCGGTATCGAATGCGTCATGCATTCGCGCTGTCGACGCGCCTCGTATTCAAGGGCGGCGTGAATTCCCCGGAAGGAGTTCATGTTCTTGATCTCGACCTTCGTGCCGAGCCGCGTCTCGCCGACAGGACGGATCGATATGTTGACGTCGGAGCGCATGTTGCCCTCTTCGAGATTGCAGTCGCTCACGCCCGCATACACGAGCATCTCCTTGAGCGCGGTAAGGTAGGCGATGGCCTCGTCGGCGCTGGCCATGTCAGGTTCGGAGACGATTTCCATCAGCGGGGTTCCGCCGCGGTTGAAGTCGACACCCGACGACGACGCGTAGTGGTTGATCTTCGCCGCGTCCTCCTCCAGATGGATATGGTTGATGCGGATCGTCTTGGGTCCGTTGGGCGTGTCGATGGTGACGCCGCCGCCGATGCACAGCGGGTTGCCGTTCTCGGATATCTGATAGTCCTTGGCCATGTCCGGATAGAAGTAGTTCTTCCGGTCGAATGTGGCGTGGCGGTTTATCTCGCAGCCTAGCATGAGTCCGCTCATGACGGTAAGCCGGATTGCTTCCTTGTTGGCGACGGGAAGCGCCCCGGGATAGCCCAGGCAGACGGGGCAGACGTTCGTGTTGGGCTCGCAGCCCGTCTTCAGCAGACAGCCGCAGAACATCTTCGTGCGCGTCTTCAGCTGCACGTGCGTCTCAAGCCCGATCGTATTCTCGAATTCCATGTCTCGAATCCTCTAGATGGATGATTGCCGCCGGCTGGTCCTATTTGCGTTTCGTGAACGGCAGCGGGAAACGTAGTTCCGTCTTCTCGGTGCGGTTCGTCCAGGCGGGATCGGCGGCCTGTTCCTCGATCGCGCGCAGATCCAGCGATGTCACGCCCGCGACGCCGGCCTTGCGGTCGCCAGGTTCCCTGCGGATGCCCTCCGTGTATTCCTTGCCGAGCACCGCGTTCTTCGGCAGGCCGATGTCCTTCTTCAGCGCGCCCGGGTTGGCGAAGCCGACTGTGACGAACACGAGGATTTCCTTCTGTACCTTCTGCCTGGACTTGCCGCCGAAGAGCTTGTCGCCGATCCACGGTATGTCGCGCAGGTACGGGACCCCGCTGTCCATCTGCTCCTCTGTCGTGCGCGAGAGGCCGCCGATGACGGCCGTCGAGCCATCCGCCATCGCGAAGTCGGTGACAAGCCGCTGGACGTCGATCACGGGATACTTGGCCGAATAGGAGCCGATATTATCGGACTTCTTGCTGTTGGTGTCGCTGGCGCCCGCCGTAACCCAGTCGGTCTGGCTGGAGATCGTAGGGACGATCGATACGTTTATGAGCCCGTTGGTGCCTACGCGCGGAGTGACCTCAAGCTGGATCCCCCAGCTGAAGAACGCCTCCTTGGCGAACATGAATTTGTCCTCGCCGGGGATGGCCGTCATCTTCATGTCGAGGTCGATCGAATCCGAATTGCTGTTGGAGGTACGCTTCGCCGCCACCGCGATATTGGGGTACTTGGTCGTCATGTCGACGACCGCCTTGCGGCCGCTTGCCACGATGATGCGCGGATTGGAGAAGATACGCGTGTCGTTCTCGCGCTGCAGGGCGCTAAGGATCACATACATCTCGGAGAAATCCAGCGTGCCGTTGAAGTGCGAGATGGAGCCGTCGCTGTCGCCCTTGAACGCCTTGGTCGTACCCGTCGTCGTGCCACCGGCGAGTTTGTAGCTGGTGGTGCCGGAATTGTCGGAGGTGGTACGCGTATATTCCTCGACGCCCTTGCCCACGTTGTAGGCGTTGATGCCGGCGCCCAAGGTGGCGGATCCTTTCATGCTCTCCAGCATGGACCAGTCGATGCCGAGCTTGTGCAGCACCGTCGATCCAAGCTCGACGAAACGCGCCTCGATGTACACCTGCGGCGGCTCGACGTCCACCTCATTCACGATATCCTCACAGGCTGTGACAACCGAGCGGGGCGCCGTCACCATGACCTTGTTGGCCTCGGGGAAAGGCTGGGCGACCTTGCCGATCTTCCATACCGAACCGAAATCCCCCGTCCACATGGCATTGATGCGTTCGGCCAACTCGTCTGCACCGATGTTGTGGAGCTTGAACGTGCGCGTCACGAGGTTCGTCGTCTCCGATATCTTGTGGTCCTTTATGGTCTCGACGACCACATTCGTCTTGACTATGGTGACGAGGTTCGTCACCACCTTCGGGGTAAGCACCGTCAGGACGTTCGTCACGACGGTCTCGCTTTCCATAGGCGCGGCCCCGGCATCCTCGGCCTGGACGGACGAAATGGAAAACGCAAGTACAAGTCCAAGTGCCATCTTTCTCATAATCCAAGTTCCTTTCATTGTCATCTGCATTTACAACGGGTGCTCGGGACTTCCTATTTCCTCGATTCTTCAAACGCCTTGCCGATCTTCAGCAGGCGATCCTCACTGAACGCGTCGCAGATGAACTGCACGCCTACGGGCAGTCCGGCGGCGGTGAACCCTGCGGGAACCGACATCGCGCAATTGCCCGCGAGCGATGCCGGTATGGTGAACAGGTCGTTCAGGTACATCGTAAGCGGATCCTGCACTTCGCCAAGCTTGAACGCCGGCGTCGGCGCCACGGGTGTCAGAAGCGTATCGACATTCTCGAAGACCTTTTCGAAATCGTTGCGTATGAGCGTACGCACCTTCGATGCACGGCCATAGTACGCGTCGTAGTAGCCGCTCGAAAGCACATACGTCCCCATGATGATGCGACGCTTGACTTCGGCGCCGAAACCCTCGGCGCGGCTGCGCGTATAGAGCGTGAAGACGTCTTCGGAGCGCGCGCTGCGGTGTCCATAGCGCACGCCGTCGAACCTTGCAAGGTTCGCGCTCGCCTCGGCGGGGGCCACGATGTAGTAGACAGCCATCGCGTACTCCGTATGCGGCAGCGACACTTCCACGACCTCCGCCCCGGCAGCGGTGCAGACGGCAATCGCCTTCTCGGTTACGGACTTCACATCGGGGTCGAGTCCATCCACGAAATATTCCTTCGGCAGACCTATGCGCACGCCTTTTAGCGTCGCTCCCGCAAGCGCGGCCGAATAGTCGGGGACGGGCTCGGGCGGAGTAGTGCCGTCCATCTCGTCATGGCCGGCGAGCGCATGCAGAAGCAACGCCGCGTCGGCGACGCTCTTCGTCATGGGGCCCACCTGGTCGAGCGAAGAGGCGAACGCCGTCACGCCATAGCGCGAGACGCGCCCATATGAGGGCTTGAGCCCTACGCAGTTGCAGAAAGAGGCAGGCTGACGGATCGAGCCGCCCGTATCTGTCCCTAGCGCCGCTATGCACAGGTTGCCCCCCACCGCTGCGGCGCTGCCGCCCGAGCTGCCGCCGGGCACGCGGGTGGTGTCATACGGGTTGCGCGTCGGGTGGAATCCCGAATTCTCGGTGGATGAACCCATCGCGAACTCGTCCATGTTCACGCGACCCGCGCACACCGCCCCGGCCGCCTTGAGGTTGGAGATTACGGTGGCGTCATAGGGCGAGATGTAGCCCTCAAGTATCCTGGAGGCGCACGTGCACGGCTGGCCCTTCACGTTGATCAAATCCTTGATGGCGACCGGAATCCCCAAAAGGCCTTTAAAGCCGTTAATGCCACCAATACCGCTAGAACTACCAATATCGCTAGAACCACTAATGCCGCTAGAGGCCTTAATGGCCTTATCCGCTTCATTGGCGGCGGCGAGAGCCCCTTCCTCATCGAAGGTAAGATATGCGCCGATTTCGCCGTCCTTGGCGTGCACGCGATCTATTATCGCCTGCGTAAGCTCGACGCTGGAGAACTCGCCCTTCGCAAGTCCTTCCTTGGCTTCAACTATTCCAAGTTCGTAAAGTTCCATTCTTTATCCTCTATCGCTCGCCGTCATCTATCCATCACAACCTATTCACCATCCATCTAGCTCTCGGCGCCTTCGACGATCTTGGGCAGGGTGAACTCCGTGGCGCTTCGCAGCGGCGCGTTGCCGAGGGCAAGTTCGCGATCCATGGAGGGGCGCACAACATCCTCGCGCAAGGCATTCACGATCGCCCGCCCGTGCATGGTGGGCGGAACATCCGAGACATCCACGGAGGATATCTTCTCGACATATTTGACGATATTCTCAAGTTGGGGCTGGAATATCGCCTTATCCTCGTCGGACAATTCCAGACGAGCCAGTTCTGCGACATATGCCACATCAATGACGGCTTTGTTCATGGCACAATTATAGCATAAAACCGCCCCACAAGGAAGGTGAAATAGGGAGGTACTGGAGAGGATGTATGTCGTGCATCTTTTGTATGTCAGCGACTCTTTGAATTTGCTATAATTGGGCATGGTCAATCTCGCCTTTGGCGGGATTGGTATTGAAATGAAAACAAACGCAAAGCAAAGGTACACGATTCTTGTCGTGACATGGAATGGCGACGACATTCTCCGGGATTGCCTCGATTCCGTCGTCTCGGCCATTGGTACCACCGCGCCTTGCGTTGTCGTTGACAATGCGAACCTAGATTCGACAAGAACGCTCTGCGCAAACTACCCGTTTGTCAAATATGTCCCCGCCGACCGGAACCTTGGGTTCGCCGGGGGGAACAACCTGGGACTTCGATACTGCGAGACCGAATACGTTATTCTGCTGAACAACGACACCGTGATCCATGAAGATTCTTTTTCGCCTTTGGTCAATTTCATGGATTCCCACCCAAACGCAGGGGTGTCGCAAGGTACAATGAAACTGCCGCGTTGTGGCGATACGTTCGACGACTGCGGAACAATGCTGCGGTCCATAGGCATCCAACGGCATCGTTTCTTCAGAAAACCGTATCGCGACGATTTGGAGCCAACAAAGGTTTTCGCCGCGAAGGGCGCGTTCATGATGGTCCGCAGATCGGCCATAGACGCGGCCGGGGGATTCCTCTTCTACGACGATTTCAAGAGTTATTACGAAGAGACCGATTTCTGCCACAGGGTCTGGCTGTCAGGGAACGAAGTGTGGTTCGTTCCAACTCCGCCCATTGACCATCTTCTTGGAACTACTTCTTCCAGATTCGCGAACGCGGCGATCTGGCGCCAATATCTCGGCAACATATTCTTCTCATATCTGGTGAACTTCGGATGGTACGGCAAGTTCCGCATACTGCTTCCCTTCACCTTTGTATATTTGGGCTTTCTGGGCCTGAACCTGGTCAAGTGCAGGTTCGCGCATCTTCTCGCCGCGTTGAAAGTGCCGTTCGACATCTTCCACCGCCGTCACGACATCCGCCGTGCAAGAAGAACAGTCAAAGGCTTCAGGATCCTATCCGACCACAAACTCTTGATGGTCGCAATGTCTCATAGGTAGAAAGACCTCCACGCCTGTTCAATGCGGACCAATTCCATTTCAACTCAATGTGCCAGTTTTTTGATATAATACCTGCCGATGTTTGCAAAATTACATGCCCGACTAGGTGATTTCTGGTGGTATTCGCTGATGCTGTTCTGCGCTTGCAGAGCGGCGGACGTGCTAAATGCCTTCGTAGGGCTTTGGCTTGTGCCGAAGTACGTTGATCCGTCCGAACTCGGCGCGGTGATGCCTCTCACAAGTTTCGCAAATTTCTTCGCTATTCCAGTGGCTGTGTTTGCCAACACGTTCCGCAACGAATTGACCAGCCTTTCGGTAAACCATGAATTCGGCAAGTTAAAAACACTCATGCGGGGTGTGTTCATCGCTACGGCAATATTCCTTTTTCTAGCCATAATTGTCGCCCGTTTCACGCTTCCGCTCTTCCTTGAGCGTATCCGCATCGTCGAAGGATCCTTGGGACTGATCATAATCGCCGCTTCTTTCGTATCCGCAGTAGGCCCTGTATATTCCAATGCCCTCCAGACCCTGAAGAAATTTAAGGAATATTCATTGATAAACATGATCAGCGCGCCTGTGCGCCTGTTGACGATGCTCGTCGCCATGCCGTTCCGTGCCCTCACCGGATACTTCGTCGGACAGGCGTCCGTTCCCGCATTCTCCATTGCGGCTTCGGTATTCTCGCTCCGCAAGGAACTTTCCATTCCCGCTGAACAATACTGGAACAGAAATACATTCAAGAAGTTCACCTCCCTTTTCATGGTATTTCTGGTATGGGGTGGGACAACGGGATTCTACGGTCTCGTTGAATCTACAATCATCCGCCAACGACTGCCAGACCTAGATTCAGCCGGATTCTACATGACTACCCGATTTTCGGAAATTGCCACATACCTGTACGGAGCCCTGATCTTCACATTCTTCCCGTTTGCAGCGGAACTGGCAAAGGACCGCAAGGCACAAAACAAATTGATTATCAAAGCGACCTATGCCAACATTGCATTCTGTTTGGCAACGGCCTTAGTGTTATGTTTCATCGCAAAGCCTGTATTGACAATTCTTCCGCACGGTGAACAATATGCTGAATACTGGTGGGCCGTTCCATGGATGATAGCCATTACAGGACTGTCGTCCCTTTATGGATTTTATACAACCGCCGAAACAGCGGCGTCCCGTTTTAGCTTCCTTGGATGGGCAATTCCTCTCGACCTCGCCTACCCTGTACTTTTACTCGCCGTTACCGGCCATGGGTACTTCGCCGGTTTTCTCCCAAACTCTTGGACGGATTTTCTCACCACGCACAACATCTACTCGCTCCGCACAATGCTGTGGTGGATGACGGCAATCACCTTCATAAAATCTGTCGCATGCCTTTCGGCAATGATAATACATGGGACTTGCAGACATCCCGATCGAATGCCAAAGGAGATTCCAATATGAGACTCTATCATGGCCCATGCCGTTATGGACGCGAGCTCCCCGAGCTACCATTTTGCATGCGTGAGCTCTTCACACGCGGGATAATAGTCACACCCGAATAGAAAACGGATGCTATTGGTAAAATATCATGATCTACGACTGCTTCAGCTTCTTCAATGAACTAGACCTTCTCGAGATAAGGCTAAACACGCTCGACAAGGTCATCGACAAGTTCATACTTGTGGAATCCCCGTTAACGCATACGGGTAAACCCAAGCCTCTCTACTACGCCGAGAACAAGGAACGTTTTGCCGAGTTCAACGACCGAATCATCCACGTCGTAGTCGATGATTTCCCAGCCATGTCCGATGACATGCCCGTTCGCGAGAAAGCATGGACAAGGGAAAACTGGCAGCGCAACGCCATTGTGCGTGGTTTGCCGAAAGGCATAAAAGACGAAGACATCCTGCTTATTTCGGATCTGGACGAAATTCCCGATCCTGCAATTGTCCGTGATGTGTGTGAAAATGTCAATGGCATAACCCGTTTAGATTTACGCTCCTATAGTTTCTATTTGAATTGGAGAAACTTCTCACACCCCATATGGCGCAATGGAACGAAGATCTTGACTCTCAAGACATTTAAATCATCTAAAACTTATTGTGAAACAAGATATACTGATTACAACCTGAAATCCGTCAATCAGGGGCCGACCGCAACAAGAATTAGATTTACCCCCCCTCAAAAAATTATATGCCCTGCGGGATGGCATTTTACTTACATTGGTGGTGTTGATGCCATTATCGCAAAACTTAAATCAATTGCTCATACGGAATTCAACTCCCCAACTATTGCGGACAAAACCTCGATCTTGCAAAAATTAAAAAAAGGAATAGACCTATTTGGCAACGGGGAACAAGGGCTTCCCGAACCAATAAACGCCAATTTCCCAATCTATATTCAACATAATACAAACAAGTTTATTCATTTAATTCTCCCCGCAAACACGCCGCCATCACGATGGAAACGTATCGTCATTCGAACAAAAGCGATCATCAAAGACTCCTTCATCAGTATTGTCAATTTCTTTACCCCAAAGTGTCTTTTACCACTCAGGCATATCATCTACGTAAAACTCAAAGGTTACAACGATTAATTTGTGCCTCATATACCAATTCTCATGTATCAAACCTAAAGGAAGCAAATGAAAAAGCCTTACATATTCTATTTTACACGTTTTACTCGTTCTAATGGAATCAGAGTCATGATGATTCTATCCGAGAAATTAATTGAAGCGGGATACACTGTATTGTACTATGTTCCTGACAAAACCAATTGGCCTAGTCACATACCAACTTTAGATGTTGTTACAAAAGAATTACGCGATAAGGCTATTGCAGTTTATCCGGAAATCGTCGCTGGCAATCCGCTTCGTGTAAGAAATGTGGCCCGCCTTGTTCTTTTCTATCCTGGTGTAAATGGTGGCATGAAAAAATACCATCACGGTGAAATGATATTTACCTACAGACCCGAATTTTTCCCCAATGCTGATGTCTTAACCATTCCCTGGATAGACAAACAACTCTTCAACAATCCAGGTTACGAACGCACACAAGATTGTTGCTTTGTGTATAAAGGTGGGAGATGGCGAGATCCACCAGAGTTGAGAAAACTTAAAACAATAACAATGGACTGGCCAGACACCAGAGAGAAACTTGCCGATCTTCTTAAACACACACGGACATTATATTCATTTGATTCTTTATCTGCTGTTCTTTATGAAGCTATTGCGTGCGGTGTCAATGTCAAAGTTGTGACGGAAGACGGCTATTCTGAATTTCCAGACGACTACGAACAGACCATAAAGCACTTTCCTGAACAATTCGTAAACTTTATAACATGTACACAAAGCAGCGATTATAAGGGTCGAATACAAACACGATATCTCTTCATATATTGGGTATACGCTGTTTGGCGTTATTGGGTCAAGCCTTTGTTTGCCAAAAACAAGTAATAATGTTCCTGTAACCGCATGCTCTTTTCATATACGCAATATCCGACTTTGAGGTGACTACCAATCATAAACCTTAAATCAAAGCGCAGATTTTCTTATGTATTACGATAAAGATTTTGTTCAAACTGTTTATAAAATGTAGTGCTCAATGCCTGGCCGACAAACCTATATCCAACAGTTTCCAAAAACTTGCTTGCCGAATGCGACAAAACTGTATCATTCCCATTTTCGGTATGGATTTCTATCAGTATGTAGTCCGGGCGAAATTTTTTCCAGTCATTGGATTTCAGAATGGTAAGATCAAGACCTTCCGCGTCTATAGTAAAGAAGTCTATATGTTGTCCAGCTGGAAGATACCGTTCTAGCAATTGTGAAAGCGTGATGACCTTTATCTTTCGAACATCCAATATCTTACTACCCTCTTTTACAGCTTTCTCGGCAAACGCCTTCGAAAAAGTATTCATGGCATCGGAAGACATTACATAATATTCGAACATCCCCTCCTCCATATCAATTCCTACATTTATGTTTATATCTCGTGGACGCCCTCTATCAAGTAGCGCAACTGACTCTGGGGAAGCATCGACATTGATTCCTCGCCAACCACGATCATAAAACATCTTGGTGTTAGACCACTTTACAGGATTGTTAGCGCCAACATCAACCCAGAAACCGCGATATGATGCATCATCAAGGCGATTACGCAGAAACGCACCCAAAAGGACATCTTCCCCAGCCTGTGACCAAGACACAAACACTTCTCCGGCCAGGTACCTCTTAAGATTTAAAAGGAGGGAAAATAATGATTTAACGCGAATCCATATTCTGCATAAGGTTGTGTTTTTCATCGTATACCATTCCTTTCCAGTGATGCCACTCCAAACATCGGTTTGGCAATATCTTCCTGACTGCTATGATAAAACGAAGCATTTTCCAGAATCCTCTATCTCTGCGGTTTCATCAATGTATATTGTATCATATCTTCCGGTTGTTCGCACCATTGTAGGCACGACCGGGAAGGCGTTCGCAGGAAGTAAAGTCTATCGCTTCCGTCATACGTCCTTCCCCCAGAGATACTTGTCGCGCAGATACTGCGCCTGTTCGTGTGTTATGGCCGTATCGTTGATTTCGGCAATGTTGATGGAACCGTACAATTCACCCCAAAGACAATCCAGAAAGCGAGATTTCTCCTCAACACCTTTCTTCCAGGCTTCGAGGTCATGCGCCAAATAAGGCGGCAGATTGCGTTCGAACATCGCGTTTTCCATGCTGCAGATTATATCATAATCTGGGACACTTTGTGATATAATATATCCAAATACTTTCATTCAACCAGCATTTAGCCATCATGACCACGGAACAACTGCTCGACATCGTATTAATTACATACAACAGGGCACCCCAGTTCAAGAAGACACTTGAAATGGTTCTCGCGCCCGAGTCGCCCGTGAGAAACTGTCCGTTGACAATCCTCGACAACAAATCCACGGACGAGACACCTCAAATCGCCGACCGCTATGCGAGTTCACATCCGAACATAAAGCACATTGTCAACAACTTCAATGTCGGAGGGAACGCCAACATCGCAAAGGCGCTGGAGATGTACGGCACAACACCCTACCATTGGGTCATTTGCGACGACGACGTATATAGTTGGGAAGGCTGGCCCGAAGTAGAAGATGCCATGCGCCGCGGAGAAGAACTGATTTGCATAGGAGACAGGCATCTTGCAAAGTCTGGTCCCAAACGAAATGACCCGGCGGAATGCCTGCAGCAAATGACATTTCTACCGTCCATCATATATGGCCCCGGAACAATCACCGTTACGGTCATGCGGAACGTCTACGACTGTACTTTCGCGCTTTTCCCTCACCTCGCCCCCGTAGTCACGCATCTAAACCATGGCGGAACCATCTTCGTGGCGAAACAGGGAATTGTCCTGCCCGGTTTCTACGGAAATGACGCATCACTCACAAGAGGCGCCGTCAGAAGCGAAGTATTCTCCAGAAGCAGAACAACGTTCCTCGCCGTTGGCTTTGCCATCCTAACGGGAGAACTGCGCGACAGACGACTGTCAAAACGCGCGTTCAAGGCATTGGTGTTCGGTTCACAAATAGGTCGACTCGGTTTCTATGGACAAACGTTCTTGTATCTCCACGGCAGGGCCGGCTCCGCAAACTTCCACGCTATCTGGCTCCAATCTACGTTTCTCATGCGTTGCATCTTATTTCCGCTCCATATGATCCAGAATTCTTTCCTCTATCCGCTGTTGGTAAACAAATACACATACAACGCCGGCAAACGGCTGATGGATCGTATTAACAGACGCGCACTTGATAAGCTTCATGCTTGAATCCAGCCTCGGCGGACAAACTCTGCAAAAGTCTCCGCCCGGTGGAATCCAAATGGGAGAACTTCAACCGGCTGTTCCACCACGCAATCGTAGCCGAACAGGATGGCTGATCTGTTGTCGGCCATCTTCATCGAACGCCTATACGCACGATGGCGTCTCAACAATGTCTCCGTGTAATAAGCGTCCTCACCGACAGCATGGCAATCAGGATAGGCGTGATAGATTTCACGCCAATATTTTTGAGCCATATCGCACATTCGCTTGGATCGGATGGAAAAGCCACCATTCGCCGTCCAGAGATTGAATATCCTTGCAACCAACCGCGGGAAGAACCTGTCCCGGACGTAGGGAGGTCCTATGAAATCCCACTTGTCGAGGAAATCCTCAAGCCCCGGCCTCAACGGGAAACCGTCGTCTTGGATCACCATCAAATAATCGGTATCGAACCTATCGGCAAATTTTCCATCGCAATCCGCGCTCATGGTATAGAGATTTCCCGGTATCAGCGACGGTTCGACTTGTATTTCCACGCAAGGAAACTTCTGGGCAAACGCCCGCAATTCCGAGGTATGATTGTCCGTCACTATGACTGATTTCAGCATCCCACAGTTCAGCCATGTTTCGCGAAACGCCGACTCTATTCGATAAAAGGACGTATCTGGCTTCTCGACATCGGCCCCCCAATAATAAGCCAATACGGTTACACGGTCCGCACCACGTCCGTAATCCGTACGATTGGCGTGAATGGTATCCAATCGCCGCCGTTGCCAACTCGAAAGTAATTCTGTCGCATCATTCATTGTTTTCCATCCAAAAACGCGTCAACGCTCTTCTTGAAGTTTTCGATGGAGAAATGTTCCTCCACGAACCTGCGCCCTTTCTCTCCTACATCCCGTCTGAGCGCTGGAGAGTCATAACAGCGGCGCAGTGCATCGGCAGCCGCGTCGACATCGGCCTCGGCCCACTCGCGCATCGATGTGAAATACTCGTCCGGCTTGACCGGCACAAGCTTGTATGGCACTGGGAACGATGCTCCAGGACGGCAGAACTCGGTGTTGGCACTCCAATCAGTAGCTATCACAGGCTTGCCCATTAACATGGCTTCGGCCATGCCCAAGCCGAAACCCTCGCCATGGTGCAAGGACATGTATACGTCACAAGCGTTGGTTAATCCATACAGATCGTTATGTGACAGATATTCCGCCACTAGCAGGAATTGCCCATCAATGCCAAGAACTGCCACCTCTCGTTTCAGTTCCTCGACTGCAGCGCGGTGGCTCTGCGCCCCCATGGTCTTGAATACGAGTTTAGCTTGCGGTACGGACAAAAGGGCTTTAGCAAAGGCACGCATTGTAGCAATCGGGTTCTTGCGTTTGTATGAGCCGAAGTCAAAAGTGAACAATACCACAAAATCGTCCTTGCCAATGCCAAATCTGCCACGAATCTCTTCACGGGGAGGCATGGCGACATCAATTCCGCGCAATGGATATAAAATCTTGTAGACAGGAGCCTTGAACTCCCGCTTGAAATACTCGACGTTGAAGTCGCTCATGCCAATCACAGGGTCATCGCCCGCGAGAAATGGCCAAACATCCAATATCCCGTGTTCTCCTTCCCAGAACGCTATTCGGGCACGTCTTTCCACAAGCTCACGCGATAATGGACTTCGGAACATTTCTATCACGTGGGTATGCTTGTGGAGACGAAAATCCTCAACCGGCGTTAGAATATCGGCATAATCCGACTCTGGAACAGAATTGCAGCGATCTATGGAGAAGGTTTGAAATGGGATTCCGGCGTCCTTCAGAGCATGGGCAAAGTCACGATTTGTCTTCGAATTGCTCCCTCCCTGCTTGAAATCTCCAATCAAGGTTATGCCGCGGGACGGAACATCATTTCTATCCTTTTCCGAAATGGCACGAAGTCTACGGGTCATGCGTCGCCACGCAATCTTCTTGGAGACGTAGTCTCTTATGCCAGCAAAGCCCCATACTCGTAACTTTGCAATAATTTCAGAAATCTTATCCATGACACGGTAGGAAGTATAGTGAAAGATTCTCCTATGGCGTGGTATTATACCAAAGGTATCGCCATGCACGCAAACGGAGATTTTAGTATAATCTCATCAATGAACAATGTACTTGATATCGAATAAAACAATTTGAGATTCCTTCGAGTTCTCGTCGTCGGAGTGTGTTACCTCATCTTCAACTACGGCGTTCTCTTGCCGTTCTTTGCATTTGACAATACACTATTCCTAATGGCATCACAAAGACAAGTTTTTACCCTTAACCCCAATTCGTTTTTCGCCCTTGACACGTTTGGCACATAAAAGTTCTGCGGCGTACATGTCTTTTGTCCCAGAACCGTTATCGAGACTGTGGAACATAATACCTCACGTACTTTCTCCGCCAGGTCTCGAAGCGAAAGTCCTTCGTCGGAACCGACATTGTATGGCCGACCGGGAACACCAGATTCAAGAATGGCAAAAAGCCACTCCACCAGATCGTCCGAATAAAGGTAGCTCCGTACCGGCGATCCATCGCCATTGATTACGATTGGAATCCCATCAAGACAATTTTGCATGAAATTGCCGATGGCGAAGTGCGTGCCACGTTCCAAATAAGGACCGACAAGAGCAAAACAACGGGCCGCCTTTACTTCCAGTCCCTCATCGACAAGAAAACGTTCGACCCATTGTTTGGCCCGTCCATAGCCTGTAACCGGCATAAGCCCATCATCTTCAGAAGCACAACCGTTGACTTTCCCGTATACAGCGCCCGAACTCGTAAAAAGGACATTTCTTACGCCTGTACTATGCGCAAACTCCGACAGCCGTTTCGCGCCGGCGATTATAAGTCGTTCAGTCTCGGCATCTCCCAATACACCCTGTATAGGAGATGCCATGTGCAAGACAGCATCAAACCGTCCTTCTGGGAAAGGGAAATCCACCACGTCCCCGCGCCAGAAAGAGATCCCCGGCTGAACGGCAAGTGCAGGATAAGACGAAAGAAACCTTTCTGGAGATCTCGAAAGAATCACCCATTCAACCTTCGCCCATTGCCACTCAGGATGGCGAAGGCGATAATCAAGCATCGACTTGCCGAAGAAGCCCGTTCCGCCAGTAATGAAGATTCGTTTCATAAACCCTTCTGCTCACTTAAAGGATTTGAATTTCAAGAAGACATCCTTGCTTATGTATCGTACCCGCTTGGGCAACAAAGAAACGAATTTGCACAATGGCCAGTACAGGAATGAGGCCCAATAATACACATTACGGTGGAAATCTACCGTATGTGAGAAATAATGGCCTTTGGTAAATGCATGCGCCCTAAGAAAATCATTGTATTTAAAGAAAATAATGTCATGGAAGGTTCTCTTTTTCTCTTTTTCATACGCGCGTTTTGATATCCTGCCTTCCCCCATGTGTTCTCGCAACATTCCAAGATAAACTTTCCCGAATACTTCTGCAACATTGTATCCGCCTTTTATGATTTCTACCGAATGTTCGTCGGAAAGGAGTTCGCGATTGTCAATGATTCCAAGCTTTTTTTCGTCAAACAGAGCCCAGAGTATGGCAACCTGCGGAAGTAAGGTATCGCAATATTTCTCATGAATCTCAAGTACACGATCTCGATCCGTCTTCCAAAATCCGAAACCACCAAGCCACGTCGTATAATATGACAACAGTTCCAGCATCTCATCGTGTGATTTGAACGAGAACACTCCTGCCTGGCAATAAGGCACATGTCTGCTCCCAAAGAAGACAACAGGTTTATCTTTTGCCGCATCCCTTATAACGTCGTACATCTGGTCGAACGTGTTAGGTATGAAATAAAAGTTATCGTTCTGAAATTTTATGAACTCGCCTTTCGCCATTTTCATCAAAGTTGTCATGTTTAACGAAGGACCAAGATTTTCCTTCTGTCGATAGTAGATGAATTTCGTGGGAAATCTTGACGCGAATCGCTCGCATATCTCTTGCGTGCTATCTGGAGATGCATTGTCGGCAACTAGAATCTCAATGTCGTCCGTTTCAACAAACAGCCTTTCCGACGTCATGCGAACAAGAGACTCTTCCAATATCTTGCCGCGATTATACGTAGGTATGCAGATTGAAATCAGTTTATGCATAGTTATTCCGTCCGGTTTTACGATATGAAGATTCGCCTGGCGGGTACACTTCTTTCCTGTCTTACAGCATCGTTACGACACGTACTATGTCATCAGACGTCAGTCCGTAATGTCTTCTAAGGTATTGTTGGCTTCCTACTATGCTGGTATATTCATCGTGAAGTCCAAGCTTCACCAACCTGACCCCTCCACCAGCCACAACCGATGCCAACGTATCGGCTATCGTCGTACCCAGCCCGCCTATGACGTTATGCTCTTCAATGGATATTATCGCATCGTATTTCTCAACAAGTTTGCATAGCCCCGCCTCGTCAAAGGGTTTCAGTGCCATGCAGTTGTATACGCCGATTTCTACTCCCCTGTCATGCAACACTTTGGCGGCTGTCAATGCTTCGGCAAGCACAGGACCTGTCGCTACAACTGCGATACGCCCTCCTTCTTTCAAGGGAAGGAGCTGCTTTACATCGTAATCCTTCACTTCGGGATGCAGGCATGGTTCTCCTCCTCTGGCAAGCCTTATGTAGCATGGACCGTCAATTCCATTTGCAACCCTGAGAACCTGCATCGCTTCGTCTGGATCCGCCGGACAAAATACGTGCATGTTAGGCAAGGCTCTTGTTATCGCCAGATCTTCCGTAGCGTGATGCGACATGCCGAGCTGCCCGTACACGAACCCTCCGCCAACAGCGATTATCTTGACGTTGGCATTATGGTAACATACGCAGTTGCGAACCTGCTCCAAACATCGCATGACAGGGAAGTTGCCGATTGAGTACGTATAGACGACATTCCCTTCAAGTGCAAGTCCCGCCGCCACGGACGTCATGTTCTGCTCGCATATCCCGACATTCAGACATCTGTCGGGAAATCTGCGGACGAACGAATCAAGTACGCTGTATCCAAGGTCTGCGGTCAGGACGACTACACGGCTGTCCTCGGCGGCAATCCTCTCAAGTTCCGCTATAAGATGGTTTCGCATGACGGGTCGCCTCCCAATTCCATTATCGCCCTCTCGTAGAACTCACCTTGAGGATCCCGGTAATGCCACAAAAGGTTGTTCTCCATGAAGGATATCCCTTTCCCCTTGACCGTGTTCGCAATGACGACATTCGGCCGTTCAGGGTCAACATCCTCCAACGCCTTGACAAGTTGCACATGGTCGTTACCGTCCGCTACATCTGCAACATGCCACCCGAAAGATTTCCATTTGAAGCCGAGATCGCACAATCCCGCTTCCTTGTCGCAGAACCCCATTGCCTGCATCTTGTTATGATCGACGACAACCGTAAAGTTGGACAGTTTCTGATGAGCGGCAAAAAGCGCCATCTCCCATACCGCCCCTTCCTCATTCTCTCCATCTCCAATTATCGCATAGACATGGTAATTCCGCTTGCGGATTTTACCGGACAAGGCCATACCACATGCCACGCACACACCTTGTCCCAGCGATCCTGTTGAGAATTCCACGCCGGGCACCCCCTTGTGCGACACGTGACCCGAATACACGCTTCCGTCAGTATAATATTTGTTCAACTCCGATCTAGGGAAAAAGCCCTCCTCGGCCAATGCGGCATAACATGCCATTCCCGCATGTCCCTTGCTCAGCACTATCCGGTCACGAGAATCATTCGTTGGATCGTCCGGAAACACATTGGCGACACCTCCATACAGAACAGCAATTACGTCCACAACCGACAAAGCAGATCCGATGTGCGACGCATGAGTTCGATGCGCCATACGTACAACATCCTGTCGAATCCTATTTGCCAGCAATCTGGTTCTTTCAATTGATGTTTCCATGAAAAGCACCTCGTAACCGAAGAAAGCCCATTTCCCTATTTGTCCACCCTGCTTTTCCCCTTTGAACAGAAATCTTTGATCTTTCCGATCATGTAATCCAGTTTTTCTTCGCCCATGCCGGGGTAGAGGCCGATCCATAGAGACGAGTTCATTATGGTATTGGTATTCTTCAGATCGCCTGCGACACGATAGTCGACGCCCTCCGTCAACGATTCGCAACAAGGATGCTTCGTGATGTTACCTGCAAACAGATTGCGCGTCTGGATGTTCGCCGCCTCAAGATGCTTCGCGAGGTCGTTGCGCGTAAAGCCGACACCGGGCTTCACCGTCATCAGGAAACCGAACCATGACGGATCGCTTTCGGGATACGGACGAAAGACCTCAATCGCATCAAGGTTCTTCAATCCCTCGTACAGTCTGGCGTAGTTCTCCTTGCGCTTCTCCACAAACGACGGGAACTTCTCGAGCTGCGCACATCCGATCGCCGCCTGCAGATCGGTCGCCTTGAGATTGTAGCCAAAATGCGAATAGACGTACTTATGGTCGTAGCCGACGGGCAACTTTCCGAACTGCTTCGTGAAACGGCAGCCGCACGTGTTGTCCACCCCGGACTCGCACCAGCAGTCACGCCCCCAGTCGCGGATTGAAAGCGCTATCTTCTTCAAAAGCGGATTGTCCGTATACACCGCGCCGCCCTCGCCCATCGTCATGTGGTGTGGCGGATAGAAGCTCGACGTGCCGATATCGCCCCAAGTCCCCGTGAACTTGCCGTCATACTTGGAACCAAGTGCATCGCAGTTGTCTTCGACCAGCCAGAGTCCGTGTTTGTCGCAGAAGGCTTTCACCGCCTTTATGTTGAACGGATTGCCGAGCGTATGAGCAAGCATCACGGCCTTAGTCTTTGACGACCACGCCGCCTCAAGCTGCGAGACGTCGATATTCGCCGTTTCAAGCTCTACATCGACAAACACGGGTACGGCACCATATTGGACGATGGGTGCAATCGTCGTAGGAAAACCGGCGGCGACCGTAATCACCTCGTCCCCTCGCTTGATCTGACGCTCGCCAAGGAGCGGCGACGTCAAAGTCGCAAAGGCGAGAAGGTTGGCAGACGAGCCGGAATTCACCAAGAGCGCCCACCTTGCCCCGAGATAGGCGGCAAGCCCCTTCTCGAAGTCACGTGACCAATGCCCGTAGGTAAGCCAGAATTCGAGGGACGCATCGACCAGGTTGGTCATCTCCTTCTCGTCGAATACGCGACCGGCATAGTTTACGCGGGACTTGCCGGGGACAAATGGCTCGTCCTGTTTCGCCTTGTGGACGAGTCGGTAGTACTCCGCCGTCTTCGCAAGTATGTCTTTCTTCAGTTCTTCAGCTGTCATACGGAATACTCTCCGATCTGCCTCTGGGTTACAGTCAGCGGACTTTCTCCGCTGCGTACGGTCTCGTACCACTTCACCGTCTCTTCGACCGTCTTCTTGAAATTCCATCTCGGCTTCCAGCCAAGGACGCGTCTCGCCTTGCCGATGTCAAGATTCAAGAGACCCGCCTCGTGGACGGACCCTGGTTCCGTCTTGTCAACCCAGTCACCCTTTGTCCACTTCAATATCTCAACCACCAGATCCTTGACCGTCCTGTTCGCCTTGGGATCAGGCCCAAAGTTAAATCCGCCACATACCTTATCAAAACGTTCCCGTCTTGCAAGCGCCGCGCCAAGCGCAAGATACCCGCCAAGCGGCTCCAGCACATGCTGCCATGGGCGCGTAGATGTCTTGTTGCGCACGGGGATCGGCTCTCCATGCGCCAACGCCTTCATGCAGTCCGGCACTATCCTGAACTTTGCCCAGTCGCCGCCGCCGATCACATTACCCGCCCGCGCGGAAGCAACCCATACTGGCGACTCCGGCGTTCCGAAGAACGAACGCCTGTACGAAGAAATAAGCAACTCATCGCATCCTTTGGAACAACTGTATGGATCGTATCCGCCCATTGGATCGTCTTCATTGTACGGACGCGTCGTCTCCTTGTTCTCGTAGCATTTGTCGGTCGTGATGCACACAATGGAGCATTGATGGCCGGACTGCGTTCGGCCAAACATCATTCTCGCCGCTTCAAGCACGTGAACCGTGCCCATCACGTTTATGTCGAACGTCTCCACAGGAAGCAGATACGACAGCCTTACAAGCGGTTGCGCCGCAAGATGAAACACGAAATCCGGCTTCACCCGGCGCATCGTACGCACCAGCGAATCAAGGTCGCGCACATCACCCATCTTGTGCGACTTTATGCGCTTGGCAAGTTTCAATTGTTCAAAGAGACTCGGTTTGGTGGGCGGCGGCAGGGAATAGCCATGCACCTCCGCGCCAAGCGCAAGCAGCCATTCGCAGAGCCACGAACCTTTGAAACCCGTGTGGCCGGTCACCAGAACCTTTTTGCCTTTGTAGCAACTGTTCATTCCCACACCTTCCATGGGGCGGCGTTCTTGGCCAGCAACTGTTCCAGCATCTCCCTCTCGCGAATATTGTCCATGCACTGCCAGAAACCTTCATGGACATACGACATGAGTTGCCCTTCACTCGCCAGTCTTTCGAGAGGTTCCTTCTCGAAGGAAGTTGCATCGCCTTCGATATAGTCGAATACCTGCGGCTCAAGGACCATGAAACCGGCGTTAATGGGCGGCGCGTCCATCAGGTTCTTCTCGCGAAACGATTTTACCGCATTGTCGCCGCCTATGTTCAGTACGCCCTTATCCTGCCCACGCTTGACTGCGGTCAACGTCGCCAGTTTGCCATGCGCACTGTGGAACTCAAGCAACTTGCCTATATTGACATCGCATACGCCATCGCCATACGTCATCATGAAAGTCTCGTCGCCCACATATCCGCGCACGCGCTTGATGCGCCCGCCCGTCATGGTATCCGCCCCGGTATCGACCACCGTAACCTTCCACTGTTCACAACTGCTTCGATGTACCGTCATGTCGCTTCTGCCGCCGGTGAAATCGAAAGTGACGTCGCTTGAATGCAGGAACCTGTTCGCGAACCAATCCTTGATCATGTGCTGCTTGTATCCTGCGCAGACGACGAACTCGTTGAATCCATAATGGGCATACCCCTTCATGATGTGCCAGAGAATCGGCATGCCGCCGATCTCGACCATGGGTTTCGGACGATACACGCTCTCTTCCGAGATGCGCGTTCCTGCGCCACCCGCAAGCAATACAACTTTCATGTGGTTGCTCTCCATGTAATCATGACACCGCTTTCATGGCAATATTATAGCAAATCAGGACCGGAATCGCCATATATCCGCTCAAAACCTTGGCAGCCGCGCGAGCGAGTCGGCGAGACCGCCCTCACGGTTGCGCATTCTCCATACGCGCGCATGGTCTTCACGTAGGAACCTCAAGCGTTTCTCGTCGCGGCGGTTGCAGGCGGCATCGACGAGATTTGCCACATGGACGATCTCTTCCGCCCATACCGCCCCCGGACCGTAGAGCGTGGCCGAAGTGAACGCGCTCGCCGCATGGCGGCATCCCTCCGCGATCGAGGATATCTCGGCAAGTACCGACTCCGTCATTCCCGGATGTCGCGAATAACCGCGATCGCCTGCAAGAATGCGGAATAGCTCCGACGCGTTCGCGCGCAAC
>JAEEGL013583663.1_pt1 | contig 26857 bp, 14 predicted proteins | sample 9134231 | NCBI WGS metagenome assembly JAEEGL01 (sample SAMN16246548, study PRJNA631951) | gut metagenome | biome: gut microbiome; feature: rumen; material: fiber-attached | host: Bos | place: Iran: Karaj | collected 2018-10 | reverse complement strand
TGAATGACCTCTATATCGCTTTCGACAAGCGTTTCCATCAGCATTACCTCAAAGCAAAGGCGGGATTCAGATATATACACGACACTTATAGTCTGAACACACAAATCGGTTACAACACAGGTAATGATAAGACTCCGAACATGTCAAGCTCTCTGAAATACAAGCAGACCGATGGTCTTGACAATAAGGATATCGATCTCACATATTATCTTACTGCTGACTATAATTTCATGGAGAAATACTATCTGTATGCGGCTCTTGCGCTTGATGGATCAAGTAAATTCGGAGTCGATGCCGAGGACGGTATGAAAATCGGTAATTATGCGTTCGGATTCTTCCCTTCTGTTGAAGCGGCTTGGGTAATAACCAATGAGAAGTGGTTTAAGCCGACTAAAGCGGTCAATTACCTTAAACTCAATGTCGGTTTCGACTTACTGGGTAACGATGACATCAACAGCATCGCATCAAGGTCTTATTTCAAGGCTGGAAAAATGTTCAATGCGCTTACGGGTATATCTATGGCTAATATCGGTAACTCCAAACTTCAGTGGGAGACTACTGCACGGCTGACTGCCGGCATTCAGGGGGCTTTTGCCAACAACCGGATATGGATGGCGTTCAACTATTTCAACAGCAACACATATAACTTGCTTTCACTCGGTACGCTTTCATATATCTCTGGTCTCGAAACGAACTGGATCAACGATGGAAGAATCCACAATGAGGGATTTGATTTCAGCGCTGATGCGAAAATCGTCAACACCAAAGACTGGAAATGGTCGCTCGGTTTCTCTCTCGGACATTATGTGAATGAAATCAAACGGCTACCGGCAAACAAGGATATGATTCTCAACCAGATGTATGGAGCTACAATTATCAACCAGAAAGGCGGGGCTGTCGGACAGTTCTATGGATATAAAACTGACGGTGTCTTTGCTACTGCAGAAGAGGCTCAGCAGGCTGCTCAATATCAGCAGACACAGACCGGTGCCAAGCAGTATTTTATGGCTGGCGACATGAAGTTCGTGGATGTCAATGGCGACAAATGTATCAACAAGGAGGATATGCAGGTTATTGGTGACCCTAATCCTGATTTCTTTGGAAATCTGTCAACGATGATTGCATGGAAGAACCTGACACTATCGGCTACGTTTAATTATGCGGTCGGAGGAGATATCTACAACTATCAGAGAGCTATTCTGGAGTCTGGATCTTTCTTCTACAATCAGACTACTAATATGCTGGCTAGATGGACGCACGATGGACAGAACACGGATGTGCCAAGGGCTGCTTTCCTCGATGAGATGGGCAACAGCAGATTCTCTGACAGATGGATTGAGGATGGTTCTTACCTCAAGCTTAAGAATATTACACTCAGCTACAGTATTCCTATCAGAAGCGCTTACCTGCAGGGGCTTACCATCTGGGGTGCTGCTAACAACCTCTTCACCTTCTCTAAATATCTTGGCTCCGATCCGGAGACTGCACACTCTAATGCTGTGCTCGGCATGGGTATTGACAGAGGGCTCATGCCTGTGGGAAGAAGCTTTGCATTTGGAATGAAGATTAACCTCTAATTTCTTTAAAAGTATGAATATGTTTAAGTATATATATAAAATTGCGATTTGTGCATGGCTCGCATGCTTTTCATTGGCTTTTGTGAGCTGTGAGGAAACTGATTCCGATCTCGTTGCTTTCGTTGAGGATAATCAGTTGAATACGCCTAACGACACTGTGTATTCCCTTATGGGAATTATCAACAAAATGCAGGTCGTTGCCGACAGAACCATTCTCTTGGGTGAATTAAGAGGTGAGCTTACTGTTTTGACCGAACATGCTAATCTTGACCTTCAGGATATTGCTAACTTCACAGCTGGGGCTGATAATCCTTACAACAACGCCAGAGACTATTATGCTATTATCCAAAATTGTAACTATTTCATTGCCAATGCAGACTCTTTGTTGATGAAAAGGGGCTATAAGGTCTTTGAGAAGGAATTGGCGGTCATTAAGACATACAGGGCGTGGACTTATCTGCAGCTGGCCATGAACTACGGAACTGTGCCGTTCTTCACTGAGCCGATTCTTTTGGAAAAGAATGCCAACCCGGATCTCTATCCACATTATGATGTGAAGCAGATTGCGGAGTTCTTTATTAAAGACCTCGCACCATACGTGGATACGGATTATCCTAACTATGGCGCCATCAACTCTTTGAACTCAAGTAAATTCTATATTCCGGTCAGGGTGCTTCTCGGCGATCTCTGTCTCTGGGCAGGAAAATATAGAGAAGCCGCGAAATTCTACCACGACTTCTTTACAAAACAGGGTAGTGTATATCCCGTGGGAAATTCTGCTGCAAGATGGGATTCTTACAAGTTTGAAAGGGTAGAGGATAATTATGCTACTGTGTTCAGAGGAGATGGGGATCGTGATTTGCTCACACTCATTCCTATGGAGACTATGGAATATGATGGAATCATGTCTTATCTGAAGGATGTTTTCAACTCTACTGAGGACAACAACTATTTCTATCAGGCCACCCACTCTAAGGCGTATGATGAACTGTCACAGGCACAGCAGTATGTGCTTGTTTATACCGACCCGGTTACTCTCTTGCAAGATACCGTTCTGGCAACTGACACCATTCATTATGAGACTGAGCAGCTCAAAGGCGACCTCCGTCAGTATAGCATCTTTGAGCTGAGAAATCAGCCTTCTGCATCGTCTAATATTTCATCGATTCGACAGACTTGCAGAAAATATGAGTCTGATAATGTGATTCTATATCGCACACAGCATGTGTATCTCAGATTTGCCGAGGCGCTCAACAGAGCGGGATTTCCGCAGGCTGCTTTCGCTGTGCTCAAATACGGTATTTGGAAGGACAACATCGAGAAGTATATCTCTAATGAGGAACGCGAAGAGGCGGGAGAACTGCTTTCCTTCAGCGAATATAATTTCGACAGAGCCAACTCGAAGGGCATACATTCAAGAGGTTCCGGTGATGCTGATGCTGATACCACATACGTTATTCCTGCTTTGCCGTCTAAAAACGACTCTATTCTATTTGTCGAATCCAAGATTTGCGATGAAATGGCACTTGAGACAGCAACTGAGGGATTACGCTTCTACGACTTAATGAGAATTTCTATGCACCGCAACGACCCTACTTTCCTTGCTGCTAAAGTGGCGGCTAGAAACGGGGTGGCTAATTTCAATCAGACGCTTTATTCACTGCTCTCAGACAATAAAAACTGGTATCTTCCGTTACAATAAAAGATTGATTAATTTAACTTAATATTATGAACGAAAAAGTTTATCAAACTGGTAGCAAAGGCTATCTTTTTTCTATTGTCACAGTTGCTGTCCTTGGAGGACTCCTCTTTGGATATGACACGGCAGTGATTAATGGAGCTGAGAACGGTTTAAAGGCTTTCTTTATTGGTGCACAGGATTTTCAGTACACTGATTTCCTTCATGGAGTTACATCGGCAAGTGCACTTATTGGTTGTGTTATTGGTTCTGCTCTGTCTGGAATACTTGCTTCTAAGCTAGGTAGAAAGTATTCACTTATTGTTGCAGGTATATTATTTTTTATTTCTGCATTAGGTTCTATGATGCCAGAATTTCTTTTCTTTGAAAAAGGAAAACCTACTTTGTTTTTATTATTATCTTTCATTTTCTATAGAGTTATAGGTGGTATTGGAGTCGGGTTGGCATCCGCAATCTGTCCTATGTATATTGGCGAAGTTGCTCCTTCGAACATTAGAGGAAAACTTGTTTCTTGCAATCAGTTTGCCATCATCTTTGGTATGTTGGTTGTATTTTTTGTTGATTGGCTGATTTTAGATAAACAAACTGAAGAATTTATAAAATCTATCTTAGAAAAAAACGTAATTCCAAATAGTGATGAATGGACTTATTCTGGTTGGAGATATATGTTTGGTTCTGAAGCCGTACCTGCGGGATTATTCACAATCCTCATTTGTTTTGTGCCAGAAACACCGCGATATCTGGTGATGGTGAAGCAAGACCAGAAAGCTCTTTCTGTTCTTTCTAAAATTAATGGTTCATCGAAGGCACAGCAGATTCTTGCTGATATCAAGGAAACAATCACAGTTAAGACGGAAAAACTGTTAACATACGGATGGATGTGTATCTTTGTCGGTGTTATGCTCAGTGTATTCCAACAAATTGTTGGTATTAATGCCGTTCTTTATTACTCAAAAACAATATTCGAATCTGCTGGTTTGGACGATTCTATGAAACAAACAGTTTATATGGGTATAGTCAATATTCTCTTCACCTTAGTCGCAATCTTCACTGTCGAGAAACTTGGAAGAAAACCGCTACTCATTTGGGGTAGCATTGGTATGGCGATTGGTGCAATGGGGGTGGCATTTTCTTTTGGACATACGGGGCTGGAATATGTTACGATGATTTCAATCATGGTCTATAGTGCGTCATTCATGTACTCATGGGGACCTATTTGCTGGGTGCTCATTGCAGAAATCTTCCCGAACACCATCAGGGGAGCAGCTGTTGCGATAGCAGTGGCATTCCAGTGGCTCTTCAATTTTATAGTTTCCGCTTCATTCCCTCATATGTTCAATATGCACCTTACTGAGGGAGATCACTTCGGACGCTGGTTCACTTACGGACTCTACGGAGTAATTTGTGTCGTGGCGGCTGTATTTGTGGCTAAGCTTGTTCCTGAGACTAAAGGAAAGACCCTTGAGGATATGACTAAACTCTGGAGAAAACAAAAGTGACAGCAGCTTCAAAAAATCTCAATAATCCGTATCAAAAAAGGTGTGACATCAGACAAATGTCACACCTTTTTTGATTATTCCATTTCACCCTATAACCCCCTGTTATCTCTTATTATCTCCTATAACATCTTATAACCCTCCTAAAATCATTTTAGTTTCATTGTAACATCAAACCTAAATGTTCCTTTAGTTTTCGTATCGATGGATTCATTTTACTCATCTCCTCCAGCTGTTCATATGAACTCAGAATCTTTTGAGGACCACTCACTTCGCCTTTTTTTAGCGCTATTTCAAGTTTACCTTCACCTAGTTCCTGCTTAAATCCGGAAATTATCATTGGAATATAGGATTTGAAGAAGTTTTCTACATTCTGGTTGGCACATTCTATCTCTATCACGCCTTCGCGTTGAAGGGTGGGGATGATGCTTGCCATACGGGTTGCCAACACTTTGTCTTGACTCTGTAGATTCTCCGAAACTTTACGCCATACAACTTCAAGCGTGGTCTGATCCTTTAGTTCTAATGTTTTGGATGATGATGAAATCTGGGGACCCGATTGGCTATCTGGGATGGAGGACGGAGCTTTTTGAGAAATTCCATGACCTAAACCTGAAAATATGGAAGTACTTTTAACTACCTTTCCAGGTTGGGATGAAGCGCTTGACGAAGATAATGGATGAACTGTTCGGATGCCGTTGTTTGTTGTTGGCTGAGTATCTTGGGGAATGGTGCGGGTTGGGGGCTGTGATGGTGCTGGAGATGGGCCATTAACTGAGAGTCCTGCGTTTGTGGAAGGCGCAGAAACATTTGTCGTAGGACTTTGGCTGGTCTCACGAGTTGAGGTTGGACTGGATGTTACGCCCGCTTGGGGTGCGGAAGCCGTAGATTGGCTTGCGCGTTTGAATATTGGTTTCAAGCGGGCGTTTGTCGGGGGGAGGGTGTCTCTCCTCCTTGCCCTAGCTGGCTTATCTCTATCAGGGTTAGTTCTACTAACAGACGGCGGTTCTGACTTTGCTTGTAGTTTAAGTCACAGTCTGTACATTTGCGAAGCGCACCATATAGAAATTTGACTCGACAGCGCTGGGCTTGCTCAACATAATGCTGACGAATCTCGTCGCTTGTCTCAAGAAGGGTGACTGTGGAAGGATCTTTGCTCACTAGAAGGTCACGAAGATGACTGTTCAAGCCACCAATGAAATAGCTGCCTTCAAATCCCTTGCTCAATATCTCATTATAGATAATCATCAGCTGAGGGACATTTCCCGTGAGAAAACAGTCTACTATCTTGAAATAGTAGTCGTAGTCAAGCACGTTCAAGTCTGCTATGGTCTGACTGTAGGTGATGTTACCACGGCAGAATGTTGCTACCTGGTCAAATATCGACAAGGCGTCGCGCATTCCGCCGTCGGCTTTCTGAGCTATCACGTTCAGGGCGGAAGGATCATAACTGATGCCCTCCTGACTCGCTACATGCTCCAGATGACCTATGATGTCTTGAACAGTCATTCTGTTGAAATCGTATATCTGGCAACGCGAGAGTATCGTCGGGAGCAGTTTGTGCTTCTCTGTCGTGGCAAGGATAAAAATCGCATGGGCTGGAGGCTCCTCCAGCGTCTTCAGGAAGGCATTGAATGCAGCGGTGGAAAGCATGTGAACCTCATCAATAATATAGACTTTGTATTTACCAAGTTGTGGCGGGATGTTTACCTGTTCACAAAGGCTTCGGATTGCCTCTATGCCGTTGTTTGAGGCGGCGTCAAGCTCATGGATGTTAAGCGAACGCTGCTCGTTGAATGCCTTGCATGACTCACATTGCTCACAGGCATCACCATTGGCTAATGGACTCAGACAGTTGATAGTCTTGGCGAATATACGGGCACAAGTGGTCTTACCTACGCCGCGTGGACCGCAGAACAGATAGGCATGAGCAAGTTTACCGCTCGTTATCGAATTCTTCAATGTGTTGGTTAATGAGGATTGACCGACTACTGAGCTGAAAGTCACAGGACGGTATTTACGGGCGGATACAATATAATTTTCCATCTTCTATTTTAATTTCTGTCGTTCTAATTTGAATTAATCGTCAAATTTAATCATTTTTTATCAAATATCCAATTATTTCAACGTCAACTTAATGTTTCAACTGTTTTTTTACTCGTGATGATGAAATAACAACTAACTGATTTTTCCGAATTCTTTGTGGGTTCTTATAGTTTTTATTTCCTCTTTCTGATGCAATAATTGTCTTCTTGTCTCGTCTTCTCTTCTTCTTGTCTTCTTGTTCTCTCCTTGTCTTCTTGTTCTCTCCTTGTCTTCTTGTTTCTCGTCTCTTCTTCAAGTCTTTTTCGTTTGCTTTCATGTAAGCGGCAATTGTCTGCCGCACAACTGGCAGGCGAAGCGCGGCCAATATCTCGTCATCTCGCCTTATAAATCCACACCCCCAAAAAAATCTAAATTCTATTTCATTTGCTGGTATAAAAATCCGTGATTGCTTGAAGCACGCGAGTGCATACCGGACAAAAATCTTCCACTTCCAGCACTTTCATCCTGCATTCCTGACATGGACGATACACGCCTTTCGACTGATATCCTCCACCTTCAAATACGCCAACTTTCTGAGTCACTGATTTTGGCACTTTTCCGAGCATTAAATCTCTGGTGCTCAGCGGAACAGGCTGGGTCGGGATGGAACTGCCAGGCGATACTAAGTCTGACCATTTTTTATTGAAATCTACAAGAGTGGTGATATTGGGTTCCCAGGGCTCTGTGTCAGAAGGATATTTAGTTTCAAACTGATCGTCATAATAATATTCATCGGCAAGACCACCATAGCCGTGGCCGAATTCATGGACAAGCAACGGCTTAAATGTTGGATGGTCTGCGGGAAACACATTGATTTGATTGTAAATTCCACCACCACCATACAGATCGGTGTTCACCAGGATGATAATCTGCTCAAAGGGGATTCCGTTCAGGATGTCATACACTTGCCACATCTTACTCGTCATCAGGTAACGGTCGGTGTAGAACGTGTCGTAATGGGTGCCGCTTGGAAGCTCTTTCCATTGATTATAACGGGGGATTGTCGGACCGGACAACGGTGAGGGACAGTCGACGGATATCACATTGAATTTTGATTTCATACCCACAAAGGGCTCGTGACTGAACAAAGCTTCAACTGTGCGTTGGCAGTCTTGATGAAATTTCTCCATCTCCGACATTGTATAGCCTTCTGAGATGATGGCGATATCCACGCAGTCCCTGCTCGCACCGCTTTGTAAAACATAATCATATTGATAGGCTGGTCTTTCTACTTTCCTTATCAGTATGTCATCGGGCGACAAAACATGCTTCAACTCTGACGTTATTGTATGATGGGTATCTCGTAATGTCACCGTCACTTCTACAGCTTCTTTGGGAAAGGGAACAATATAGCTGTTCTCAAATGATTTCTTCACATGTGTGGCCTCTTCTTCTGTCTGCCATTCCTGAAACAGGGTGGAAAAAGTGGTTGTGTAGATGACATTATGGGTCAGTGTGTCACGTAAGGTAAGCTGTCCGTTGCCAAGTAGAAAGGTCTCTGAAAGACGGCTCCTGCGTCCATACCAGCCTGAAGTTTGAGTCGCTTCATGAAAAAAGATATACTGGTTATGGTTGTCACCAGCAAAGATATAGTCTAAGCGGAGTGTGCTGTCCGTGAAATATTCATCAAACCGCTGACCAAATGCCTCGCAGGACATCAGTATGCTGATCATTAAAGTCAAAAATATTCTCATAACTTATTCTTTTCTATTTTTCGTTGGTTATAATTATTCTTCAATCTCTGTTGTTCATATAAAAATTAATTCACAAATATACGTCTTTCGTGTAATTCGTATTTTAAAAATCCTGTAAATAATATCTGAAATTCTTATGATTAAAATCATAGTCATGAGTAAATACACTTTCCACTATTCACTTTTCACTTATTGGCATCCAGTTTCTTACGCAAGAATTGACCCGTGTGAGATTCACTGTGCTGGGCGATTTCCTCTGGAGTTCCTGTTGCTACTACATAACCACCGGCATTTCCGCCTTCAGGCCCCATGTCGATGATGTGGTCGGCACATTGAATCACCTCCATGTTGTGTTCGATAATTAATACGGTGTGGCCTCGTTGAATCAGCGCGTCGAAAGACGATAGCAGACGCTTGATGTCATGGGCATGAAGGCCTGTGGTCGGCTCATCGAATATAAATAAGGTTGGTTGTACTTTCTCCATGCTTAGGTAGTATGCCAATTTCACGCGCTGGTTCTCACCGCCTGACAAGGTGCTGGAACTCTGACCCAACTTCAGGTATCCTAAACCGACATCTTGAAGGGGTTTCAGCTTGTTAAGGATTTTTTTCTGCTTTCGCTCACCGAAAAACTCAATGGCTTGGTTGATTGTCATGTTCAGAATGTCATTGATGTTCTGACCGTCGTAACGGACCTCCAGAATATCACGTTTGAAGCGTTGACCATGGCATGACTCGCACTCCATCACTAAGTCGTTCATAAACTGCATCTCAACGGTCACGGTGCCTTCACCTTTGCACTCTTCGCAGCGGCCGCCACTTGTGTTGAAAGAGAAGAATGAAGGGGTGTAATTCATCTGCAACGACAATTGCTGTGACGACATCAGTTGACGGATTTCATCGTAGGCACCGATATAGGTCACTGGATTGCTGCGGCTTGATGTGCCGATGGAGTTCTGGTCCACGAATATCACTTTTTTTAACATGGCCAAATCACCTTCCAAGGAGATGTGCTGGCCCGGACGGTCGCATGGCTCATCAAAATGACGTTTTAAGGCACGGTAGAGTATCTGATTTACCAACGTCGATTTGCCGCTTCCTGAAACACCTGTCACTACCGTCATCACGTTTAATGGGAATTCCACATCGATGCCTTTGAGGTTATTCTCACGGGCACCACGGACAAGCAGACGGTGATTCCATCTCCGACGGCTTGAAGGCACGGGTATCGGATCCTTGCCTAAAAGATATTGAAGAGTGTGTGAACGCGAAATAGCGGGTGATTCGGATATGTCTGAATAATTGCCTTGCCATACAACCTCACCGCCTAGACGGCCGGCGTCAGGACCCATGTCGATGATGTAGTCGGCTGACTTCATTATCTCTTCATCGTGTTCCACAACAATCACGGTGTTTCCTAATGATTTCAGCTCCTGAAGAACATGGATCAGACGGTGCGTGTCGCGAGGATGAAGACCGATGCTCGGCTCGTCTAAGATATATAGTGAGCCAACAAGGCTGCTGCCCAGGCTTGAGGCAAGATTCACTCGCTGACTCTCACCGCCCGACAAGGTGTTACGGGTACGGCTTAACGTCAGATAGCCTAAGCCAACCTCTTCCAGATAGCGGAGGCGGTTGCTGATCTCTGTCAACAGGCGTTTTCCTATTTCTGCATCGGTTGAAGACAGGTGAAGGTTCTGGAAAAACATGAGTAAGTCACTCACCGTCATATTGATAAGTTCGCCGATATGCTTGCCGCCAATCTTAACGTAACTTGCAGACTCCTTCAGACGGCTGCCGTGGCATAACGGACAGACGGTCTTACCACGGTAGCGGGAAAGCATCACTCTGTATTGAATCTTATATTGGTTTTTTTGAAGCATCTCAAAAAAACGGTCGATACATACGTTCATTTCGCCAAGTGACGGATCACCATGCCAAAGAATTGCTTTCTGAGAGTCGCTTAGTGTGTAATAGGGTGCGAATATCGGAAAACCTCTAGGGGAAAATTGTTGGATGAAACTGTTTTTCCATTCACTCATTTTCTCACCACGCCAGCAGACAACGGCACCGTCATACACACTCAACTCTGTGTTGGGGATCACTAGACCCTCGTCTATCCCTATCACACGGCCGAAACCGCCACATTCAGGACAGGCGCCTATAGGAGAGTTAAATGAGAACATCTGTTCGCTCGACTCTTCAAATGTCATGCCGTCACATTCAAAATTCGTAGAAAAAATGTGAGTGGAACTTTCGGTGCTGACACCGGGAGTAGCTACGAACTGAACGATACAGGTGCCATGACCCTCATACATCGCTGTGCGCGCTGAGTCCGACAAACGGTCAATGGTGCTTTTGTCATTGCCGCTCACCATGCGGTCAATCAGAAGATTTGTCTCTTCTAAAGAAGGAAGCTCACTGTCAGGCATGGATAAAATATCTGAAATCATGCATACTTCTCCTTTTATTAATATGCGGGCATAGCCTTCCTTCTGATATATGTCTATCTGGTCACGGAGACTGCGACCTTCAACGGGCACAATCGGAGACAACAACATAAAACGGCTACCCGAAGGATGCGCTGTTATGCATTTGATGATGTCGTCTATTGAATGCTTTTTAACTTCTTTGCCGCTGATAGGAGAGAATGTGTGGCCTATACGGGCAAAAAGCATACGCAAATAATCGTATATTTCGGTTGAAGTGCCTACAGTAGAACGGGGATTACGGCTGATTACTTTCTGTTCTATCGCTATCGCTGGAGGAATACCTTCTATAAAGTCACATTCAGGCTTGTTCATCCGGCCGAGAAACTGACGGGCATAGGTGTTCAGACTCTCAACATAGCGACGCTGGCCTTCTGCATAAAGCGTGTCAAATGCCAAAGAAGACTTGCCGCTCCCGCTCACACCGGTAACTACTATCAACTTTTTATGAGGTATGTCAAGACTGATATTCTTTAAGTTGTTCACTCGAACACCACGAAGACGAATCAAACCTAATTTTTCACTCTTCATATACATTGTTTTTATTCATTGCAAAGTTAATACATTTTTACCATTTCTTTTCTCCTTTTTTACTTTTTTCAACGCTTAGTAGGGAAAATCCTATCACCCTTTAGGGAAAATCCATACTTTTTCTTTCTATTTACTCCTAACTTTGCACTCGTAAAAATATGGAGATTCTCTAAATCCTCCCAATATCTCAACTCAATTTTAAACTATAAACTTTAAACTATAAACTTAAACACTATACAAACATGAAAAAGTTAGTTTTACTTTCACTTATCGCATTGCCTGTGGTAAACATCATGGCGCAGGACGACGATGATTTGTATTTCAAGCCCGACATGACAGGTGTCGTGGAGGATGTCCAGAACAACACCCCTCCTGTTAACCGCAATTCTCGGAGAATTACTGATTTTGACAACTCTAAATTGGCTGTCTATAACAATAATTCCAGAGATGAGGATGAGTATAACAGAAGATATAACTTCAATGCTGATTATCAGACTGAAGGAGGGGCTGACTATTCTCTCGATTATGAAAGCAATGATACCGTCTTTAACACGGACACAATCATCGACTCAACTGACGACTACGCATACTCAAGAAGAATCCTCAGATTCCATTCGCCTCGCGTGGCGGTAGCGCTCAGCAGTCCTTACTATTGGGACCTCGTTTATGGATATGGGGTCTATGATTATCTCTATGACGCTTATTATGATCCTTTCTTCTATTCCTGGGGATGGGGATATGGATGGTCTTGGGGACCTTGGAGCTGCTGGTATGGAGGTCTGTGGGGATGGCACTATCCTTATAGATGGGCATACTGGGGATGGGGACCTGGATGGCATCATGGACATTGGGGACATTATGCCTGGAACCACGGACGCTATTCCAACAGAGGGGGTATGGGTGGTTTCCGCAACCGCTTCGACAGAGGACAGAGAATCAGAACCAGCCAACTTGCAAACGGAGGTAATTCCAGCATGTCAAGAGGGACATTCGGAGGACGAAACTCGGGCATTGCATCAAGAGGAAATATCGGCTCTCGTTCCCTTAGAGGGGGAGATCGTGTTGGACTCAGAGCTAATTCAAATAATGCAAGGTCGCTCAGAGGAGGTGAAGGCAGAGGAATTGCTGCAAGGAGCTCTTACGCTGACTACACTCGTTCAAGAAGTGTCAGCTCGCCCGACAGCAGGGTTTCTAACCGTACCATTGGAAGACCTACCGCTCAAAACCGTACTACTTATAATAGACCAAGCAGCTCACGCTCAACTTACACACCATCACGCTCTTCTTTCGAGGGAGGACGCTCAACTTACACTCCGTCTAGAACCACATCCACACCAAGCAGGTCATATAGCACGCCATCTCGCTCTTCAAGCAGCTTCGGAGGCGGCAGGAGCAGCTTTGGTGGAGGTAGAAGCAGCTTCGGCGGTGGCGGACGTAGCGGCGGCTTCGGCGGTGGCGGCGGTCGCGGTGGCGGCTTCGGTGGCGGCGGCGGACGCGGTGGCGGACGCAGATAATCATCGGAAATCCTGTTACTAAAAAAAACTTCTCTCAAGGCTTAATCTTGTCATGTATGAATTCTACCCCCCCTTGGGGTATTACAGCATTCTTTTGACTGCCTTGATTTTTTAACTATATATTATAAACTAAAAATTCTCAACTCTCAACGCTAATAAAAGAAATGAAAAAAATTATTCTTTCAGCGATTTCGCTTCTGGCTTTTACTGCTACATTCGCACAGACGCAATACGATGCTGCCGATTTTGCCACGGGTGACCTCAATGGTACTGCAAGATATGTCGGTATGGGTGGTGCTTTGGATGCACTCGGAGGCGATGTCTCTGTCATGAGTAGCAACCCTGCAGGTTCTGCCATTTATAAGAAAACTGATATGTCGGTTACTGGTAGTGTTTTATTCTCTGGGCAGAAAGGTCAACTCGGACATGACCAGTCAAGGGCTTCTTTCGACCAGGCTGGTATTGTCTTCACGATGCCACAGGGCAGTAACAACGGTAAAGGTCTGCAATACATTAATTTCGGTGTGAACTATCAGAAGAAAAAGAATAACTTCGGCAATGCCAATGTCAATATTGGAGGACTTGATGGCGTTATGTCTCAAACCAACAATGCGGCTACGCTTGCTAATATGGCTAACAATGTTAATGATTGGCCTATGTTCCCGGCTTTGATGGCTGAGGCTGGTACACTTGGAATCAAAGACGATACATTCTATGGCATGCCAGCAACCGAGGCAAATTATAGGAGGGCAACTTATGGTTCCACTTCACAAGGCGATTTTAATGTGTCGTTCAATATTTCAAACCAGATTTTCCTCGGGGCTTCTCTCGGAGTTTATGATATTAATCACAAAAGGGACACCTATTACACTGAGACTGGTTCTGATGGATATGCATACGAAATCAATAACTGGTATGATACCAACGGAGATGGATTTGATGTTAAACTCGGTATGATTGTGAGACCTTTTGCCGACTCTCCTTTCAGATTTGGTGTCACAGTGCATACGCCTACATGGTATCGACTTGAAGACTGCAACGGGGCTACCGTCTATTGTGATGGCAATCAAGTGTGGGATTCTGCTGACCCGTATGAATATGACTACCGCACTCCTTGGAAATTCGGATTCTCTCTCGGACATACTATCGGAAATGTAGTGGCTCTTGGAGCGCAGTATGAGATTTCAGACCTCAGTTCTTGCCATTATAACTCCATCGACTGGGAAAACGATGAGTATTTCCACCAGATGAACGAGAAGATTGACGACCAGCTCAAGGCGCAGCATACGCTTCGACTGGGTGTTGAGGTAAAGCCTGTCACAAACTTCGCCCTTCGGTTTGGCTATAACTATGTGTCATCTCCTATTAAGGAAAACGCATGGAAAGATTCTTATCTCAATGGATACAACTGTGAGACAGACTACACCAACTGGAAAGGCACTAACCGCTTCACATGTGGTCTCGGATATCGCTTCAAAGGCGGTTACATTGACCTCGCTTATCAGTATCAGGCACAGAAAGGTGATTTCTATGCTTTCGATAACGAGAACCTCAAGCCATCCGAAATCAAGAACAACAGAAGTCAGATTGTCGGAACGCTCGGATTCCGATTCTAATGGGGAATTAGTTTTATTGAATCCGACTTCGGTTCTGACTGAATATAACTTAACTAAACCTATACTTGATTTGAAACCGACTTTAACTATGATGATGCAGAGAGGTGTTTTTTGCCCCTCTGCATTTTTTTTATTCAGTTTTTTATGCTAATTTTGCACTATATTTTAATAATATTATTCAAGGGGCTTTCCTTTTGTGTGTCCTGATTTCATCTTTTTGGTTATATACATTATTTATCCGTTTTTGTCAGATTGCTCATACACATCTCTTTTCTGAATAGCATTCTCATGTCATTTTAGTCCAGCCCATGTGTTGAGCGACGGTCATGGTCGGAGTAAATAAACTATTCACTATGCTTTATTCACTTTAATATGCACAATATCATAGAAATAATAAAAGGTGTTCCCAGACATCCTCTTTATAGATTCCAACAGCCAGTCAACTTCGCTGCTGCCAACGGGGAGTGTCTGGCTATTGTCGGAAACAATGCAGCGGGAAAGTCTATGCTGGTGGATATCATCACAGGAAAACACCCCTTACTGATTAATCCTGTGAAATATGATTTTTCACCAAGCAAGGCGAAGATGGTGTGTGACAATCTCAAACACATCACTTTCCACGATGCATATGGTACCGACGATGGAACCTACTATTATCAGCAAAGATGGAATCAACATGATATCGATGCATATCCTACAGTGGGGGAACTGCTTGAGCAGACAGAACAAATCGCACAGAAGAGCCTTGACGATGAATTGGCATTGACTCAGGAAGAAAAGATAAAAGTTAATGAACAGAGATTCTCCATAAAAGAAAAAATATTCACACTCTTTCATATAGAACAGCTTGTCAACAAGAAAATTGTCATGCTCAGCAGTGGGGAACTTAGAAAATTCCAGCTTACACGTACCATGCTTTATAATCCCAGGGTGCTCATTATGGACAATCCCTTTATAGGACTCGATGTGAATGCAAGAAAACAATTACATGATCTGCTCAAGCTGCTAGCCACACAGACCAACTTGTTACTTATTATTGTTCTCTCCAAACTCGATGATATGCCTGATTTTATCACACATGTCGTTGAGGTTAAAGATCGGGTGGTTTTGCCTAAAATCACTATTCAGCAATGGAATAAACAAAATCATCTTCCGCCTAAACAGGTGCTGTCTGAAGAGAAACAACTTCGCATCATTAATTTGCCATATTCCGAGCATTTTAACTTAAAACAAAGTATGGAAAATGCTGATGTGATCAGTTTCAATAATGTCACTATAAGATATGGCGACAGAACGATTCTCAACAACCTTTCTTTTACGGTACATAATGGTGAGCACTGGGCTCTGTCCGGGGAGAATGGCTCCGGTAAATCTACACTACTCAGCATTGTATGTGCTGACAACCCTCAGGCTTATGCCAACTCAATCACGCTCTTCGGATATAAAAGGGGGACAGGAGAGAGCATCTGGGACATAAAGCGCTTCATAGGATATATATCACCTGAAATGCATAGGGCATATTTGCGCGACATGCCTGCTATTGAGATTGTTGCGTCAGGGCTAAGAGACTCTGTCGGTCTGTATCATAAACCAAAGCCCGAACAGTTGGATATCTGCCGGTTCTGGATGGATATTTTCGGTGTTGGGCATCATTTCAACTCATCGTTCCTCAAACTGTCTGCAGGAGAACAACGACTTGTGCTCCTTGCAAGGGCTTTCGTTAAAGACCCGGCACTGCTCATCCTCGACGAGCCTCTCCATGGACTTGACCTCGTAAACAGAAGGCTGGTCAAAGATATTATCGAAGCATTCTGCAAACGCAAAAATAAAACCCTCATCATGGTCACGCACTATGAGGAGGAACTGCCATATATCATCGACCACCATATACGATTAAATAAAATCAATAATTCCCCACACCCACATAATTCCCATAACTCAGATAGTCTCCTATAATCTCTTATGATCTCCTATAATCTCTTATAATCTCCCATAATTCCCATAATTCCCATAACTCCCATAATTCCCATAGCTCCCATAACTCCCATTTTAATAAAAAAAATATGAAAAAGTTCATTTTCTTTTGCATGATGTGTTTCCCCGTTTTGCTTAACGCACAGAAACCTTTTGAAGGAAAATTCGTCAACACAGAATTTAATCTTCGTCTCAACCTCAATCTCTATGAGGCTAATATCCCACAGCCACAATTCGATGATGAAATGTGTTTTGGAGTCCTGGCTGGTTCAACCAATGGGCATTGGGTCATTCTCAAAGTCAATGACATAACTGATGATAAAGCTACAGTCAGAGCCATTTCAGATAGTGGAATCGAAGCGCAGACCCTTGAAATCAGACTGCTCAAAGACAACAATATTGAAATAAAACAAGTTAGCTCCACCAATATCAGGGGGGTCAAAAACAGTAAATATGTGAAACTTCCAAAACCGATTCCGATGAATCGTAAATAATCAAGAGAATGACCAAAGATTTCAGTTACCTCAATGACCTCAACGACGTGCAAAGAAAAGCCGTTGAATATTGTGATGGTCCTGAGCTTGTTATTGCCAGTGCTGGGTCTGGGAAAACGAGGGTGCTCACGTATAAAATTGCACACCTGCTTAATATCGGGTATAAGCCATGGAATATTATGGCGCTGACTTTTACCAATAAAGCGGCAAATGTTATGAAGGAACGAATCGACAAACTCATCGGTGAGGGGAGTTCCAAAACTCTTTGGATGGGTACGTTCCATTCTGTTTTTCTTAGAATACTAAGAGTTGAGCATGAGGCGATTGGATTCAACACTAATTTCACTATTTATGACCAGTCCGACTCCGAAAGTCTGCTTAAAACCATCATCAAAGAGAATAATCTCGATGAAAAGGTCTATAAACCATCGGTCGTACTTGCCAGGATCAGCATGGCGAAAAGCAGATTGATTACGCCCGACAAATACTTGGCCGATCAGCAGGGAATGAAAAAAGATTCTGCTGACAATATACCTTTTATTCCTGAGATTTATAAAACATATGCGGAAAGGTGCAGAAAAGCAAATGCTATGGATTTCGATGACATTCTTTTGTTTACTTTCCTGCTTTTCAGAGACTATCCAGAGATTCTCAAGAAGTATGCATCGCGTTTCCAATTCTTACTTGTTGATGAGTATCAGGATACCAACTTTGCTCAGCATGCTATTGTTTTTCAACTTACGTCGGTTCATAAAAAACTTTGTGTTGTGGGAGATGATGCACAGAGCATCTATTCTTTCAGGGGGGCGAGCATCTCAAATATTCTGAAATTCAATGAAACTTATCCTAATTATAAAATCTTTAAACTTGAACAGAATTATCGCTCAACTCAATGCATCGTAAATGCGGCGAATAGCGTTATTGCAAAAAATCAGTTCAGAATCGAGAAAAATGCATTCTCCGACAATGAAAGTGGAAACCCCGTCTCTATCTACGAGACATCGTCCGACCAGGAAGAGGGGTATTCTGTTATCAACAAAATAAAATTATTGCACGACAACGAACACCTTGACTTTAATTCCTTTGCTATTCTTTATAGAACCAACGCACAAAGTCGTATTTTCGAAGAGGCGCTCCGCAAAAACAATATTCCTTATATCATCTACGGAGGTCTTTCGTTCTATAAACGAAAGGAAATCAAGGATGTGATTGCGTATTTCCGACTTGTCGTAAACCACGACGATGAAGAGGCGTTCAAGCGTATCGTGAATTATCCGGCAAGAGGAATCGGAAAAACCACACTTGCAAAACTCATCGATTGTGCCAATTTTGCACAAAAGAGTGTATGGGATGTGATTAAACAGCCTGAAGAGTATGGCCTGAAAGTGTCAAAAGGAACTTTAAACAAGCTTAATGATTTCAAAGTCTTAATCGACGGCTTCTCACTGCTCGCTTCGGAGAAGGACGCTTTCGAGGTTGGAAGGGAAATCATCATACAGGCAGGGATTTCAACCGACCTCTATAGCGACATGTCGGAGGAAGGTAAGGTCAGGCAGGAAAACCTCGAGGAGTTGGTCAACGCGCTCAGCAACTTCCGACAGGATAAAATTGAAGAGGGGGACGAACATGTTTCCCTTGTCGATTATCTCTCGGAGGTGTCTCTTATGAGTGATGTCGATGCTGCTGATGATGACAATAATGAGGCTGTCAAATTGATGACTGTGCATTCGGCTAAAGGGCTGGAGTTCCATACAGTCTTTATTGTAGGATTAGAGGAAGACCTTTTCCCTTCGAAAAGAACCAACACACAAAAGGAAATTGAAGAGGAGAGACGACTGTTCTATGTCGCTGTCACAAGAGCTGAGAAATATTGTTTCATTTCATATGCTAAGGCTAGATACCGTTATGGCAACATGGAGTTTTCTGTTCCAAGTAGATTCATTCATGAAATCGACAGCCGGTTCGTCAAAAAAACTAATGGGGTAGGGAAGGGATATACAGCCAAGCGGAAGACTAATCGATTCGACAGACTTTTTGAATCATCATCATTGTTCCAACATCCTCGAAATATCCAGGGACAAGACCATCTTCATGATAATAAGCCGAAACAACAAGTTCCTGATAGGCTCAAACCGCTTAAAAATACAGATGACCCTTTCAAATCGACTACTGCAAGCCATACCGAAGCCGTCAAAACTAACAATAAATATGGAATATCTTTAGGTGATCGTATTAAGCACGAGAGATTTGGGTTGGGCACTATTCTCAAAATCGAAGGCAACGATGAAAATTGCAAAGCTACTGTCAATTTCGATGTCGTAGGAACGAAACAGCTGCTTCTAAAATTTGCCAAATTCACTAAGGTATAAATTATAATCAATATTAACTGCATTGTATGACCTCCTGCATCCCGTCTCCTTGTTACGTCATGGAAGAAGACCTCCTGCGACGGAATCTCCGACTGATTAAAAAAATCGCCAATCAGACTGGAGTTGAGTTTATTCTCGCTTTTAAGGCGTTTGCACTTTGGAAGTCTTTTCCGATTTTCCGTGAATACATCTCCCATACCACTGCCAGCTCTCCTTACGAGGCACGACTGGCTTTCGAAGAGTTCGGCTCTAAGGCTCATACGTATTCTCCTGCTTACGAGGATTCCACTTTTGATGAAATCCTTCGCTGTAGCAGCCATGTCACCTTTAATAGCCTCTCTCAGTTCAATCGTTTTAAGGAACGTGTTGCTAAACATAAAGAAAAGATTTCTTGCGGTATACGGGTGAATCCTGAATATTCCGAAATTGAAACAGAACTTTATAATCCTTGTGCTCCAGGCAGCCGGTTCGGAATCCTTGCGGATGATCTTCCAGAACAGCTTCTAAAACAAATTGAGGGGTTCCATCTGCATTGTCACTGTGAGAACAATTCAGATGTCTTTAAACGGACATTAGCACACTTCGAACAGAAATTCTCACCATGGCTCAGTCAAATTAAATGGGTGAATTTCGGAGGAGGACATCTCGTCACACGTAAAGACTACGACATAGAACTGCTTATTCAAACACTCAATAATTTTAAAAATCGATATCCGTGGCTTAAAATCATCATGGAGCCAGGTTCTGCGTTTGCCTGGCAGACCGGGGTTCTCATAGCTGACATCGTTGACATCGTTGAGAATAATGGCATCAAGACTGCTCTCGTAAATGTCAGTTTCACTTGCCACATGCCCGACTGCCTCGAAATGCCTTACCATCCAGATATACGTGGTGCAAAAACCTTCATTTCACCAGAATCAACCATTTCTCCCATTACTCCCACTGCTCCCATTAACTCCCATCAACTCCCCTCTATCCCCTCTAACACCTACCGTATCGGAGGTAACAGCTGCTTAAGCGGCGATTTTATGGGATATTGGACTTTTGACCACCCTCTCCAAATAGGTGAACAACTCATATTTGAGGACATGATCCATTATACAACTGTTAAAACCAACATGTTTAACGGAATTCATCATCCTTCTATTGGCATCTTGCACTCTGATGGCTCTTTTCAACTATACCGCCAATTCACATACGAAGACTACCGTGACCGCATGTGTTAAGATGTTGTTTTCCGCCCTGCGCCTTTTTTCTCCTGACTTCTCTTTCTTTTTTTTCAAAAAAAACGTCTGATTATTTTGTCAGTTGAAGAAAAAGTGTTAACTTTGCATTCGCAAATCGGAAAGGTGGTGCAAGATGCTCAATCTTCTCCCCTTTTATGCGGAAATAGCTCAGTTGGTAGAGCACAACCTTGCCAAGGTTGGGGTCGCGAGTTCGAGTCTCGTTTTCCGCTCTAAAAACAAAAATGCCCAAGTGGCGGAATGGTAGACGCGCTCGTTTCAGGTGCGAGTGTTGAGAGACGTGCAGGTTCGATTCCTGTCTTGGGCACTTTTTTAATGCGGAAATAGCTCAGTTGGTAGAGCACAACCTTGCCAAGGTTGGGGTCGCGAGTTCGAGTCTCGTTTTCCGCTCTATAGCATGACTGCAGTCATGCTTTTTTTATGAAAGCTGATTGCATTGCGTCTTTTTTATCAATTGATGTTGTGGATTATTTATCATTTGCTTTCATGTATGCCGCAGTTGTCTGCGGCGTTTTCTTTGATGGCAGCCATGTCTCTCGTCTGCTTTCATGTATGCCGCAGTTGTCTGCGGCGTTTTCTCGTTTCGGTTTTATGTAGGAGAAGTATGTCTGTTCTCGTGTCTTGCAATAATCCTCAAAGCAATTGGCTCTCTCCCTCCAAATAAACTGGGCGTTGCAATTCTCATGCAACGCCCAGTCTCGTAATATTTATGGTTTACCAAAGATCTGCCCAACGTTCTGGAGCACGGTTACCGCCACCGCCATTTCCCTGGCCATGACCAGCGTAAGGATCCTGATCCTCTTCGTCAAGATATTCACCTACTGTAGATGGAAAACCTTCTTCATCTACAGGGGCACCGCCAACCTCACGGCTCTGACATAGCATTCCGCTCACTTTGCTGTCGATTAGCTTCAGCATTGGGGTTTTATATTCTTTTTTCATTATCCTTTCCTCCTTTCTTATTTAACATAAATTTTCTTGCCGTTCTGGATATAGATTCCCTTGCTCAGACCTTCCATACTGTCACCCATATACTGGCCGTTCATGTTATAGACGCCCTTAATATATGTTGGCTGCTCAATGCTGTCATCATCGATGTGGATAATCATTGTGGCCTCATCGCTCCACAAAGGTGCATTAAATCCATACTGACTGTTGGTTGTGTAGTTCTTGACAGATGCGTTGCCGAAATCGTCACCGGCATTCAGCTTAATCTTCCATTGAGCTGGATTCTCAAGGTCTTTTGCATCAACAAAGTCACTGTTTGTACGCTCTTCTATGCTCTGACGAGCGGTGATGAAGTTTGGACAGATGATTCCAGTTTCGTTGTTCCAGTTGAATTTACCCGTTTCTGCGGCCTTGCAATACCAGAAAGCGGCTTTCTGCTTTTCGGAGTCCCAACCAAGGAAGTAGCTGTATTGTGGCATTCTCGATACGTAGAATGTGCCCACAAATGAATAGCAGAAGTCTGATGATATTGAAGCTGACATCGACTGCTTATGATATGTAAAGGTGTCAGTCGATTTGTACGTGAATTCCGATGCGTCTGCGTTTGTAAACGTTGCTTCATCTTTAACACTCTCGGCACCTGTTTCGTTGTTAACTACGTAGGCTGGAACAGTGTAGATTCCTTTGTAAATGAGTTCTTTCAAGTCTGAACCCTCCAATTCTCCAGATGCCTTGATACGATTGTAAAGTGCGTTGTCTGCGGAATTCTGGTCGTTTTCTGAGAAGTAGATGTCAAACTGGCGCTTGTAATTTCCATTTGTATCTGGCTGCATGTTAGGACGGATCAGATAAGGAACTCCTGCATGTAACACAATGTCGTCGTCTGCTACACCGCCTTTCTCGTCAGATATCACACCGTGAACCTGACCGTCTGCTACGTTCTCTTTGTAAACAAGAAGGTTCTTGCTGAAGGTCAAAACGATATTCTTCTCCTCAACGTCACGTACTACATAAGTAAGCTTGCTCAGATAAGGAAGGTCTTTCTCTGCGGTGCTGCCGTTCTTGCCGAACAACTTAATTAAGTCTGCTTTTGTTAAGTCAAAGGCAAGACAGATGGTCCACCAGTCATTGTCCTTGATATATGAACGGTAAGGAACAAACGGTTTGTTCGAGTTTGTTGCATAGGCCGTCAGTGTGAACTGATGCCAGCCACGATAGTCGTTCGAACGACTTGGATTCTGGATCTCTACTTCTTCGGTGGCTTCTGCATAAAGGAGATTGTCAACACGGATTTCATCAGGGGCGTTAAGTGTAGTACTCTGTGGTACATAACTCTCTGCTATGCTGTAGTGTTGCTTGTCTGCATCTGCATCAGTGGCAGCAACGTAGCTGTAAGAATTTACGTTGTAGCGGGTGTCTGCGGTATAATTGGCTGAAGCATATGGACTATATGTGCCGTCCCAGTTTCCGTCATAGCGGGTTACGTCTCCTGCTGATGCTGTCCACTTCTCATAACTGTCGCTCAAGACATATAACTGTGTGTTCACGTCGTGTGAGCCATCCCAGAGTGTATAGACATTTACAAGGCTATATTTGGGAGAACCACCGCCCATCCATGACTGCCAATCTGATGCCAACACATAATGCACATTTGCTCCAACTGCAGAGTTCCATACTGTACCTGTTATATAAACATATTCTCCGTTTTCATCTTCAACAAATTCTGCACCATATGTATAATAGCTGCCGTCTTGTTGAAGATTCTGGTCGTTTGACCATTTTCCGCTATTCACATAAGGACGATAATATTCACCGTCTGTCGCTTCTGTGAATACTAAAGTCTTCACATAGTCACCGTTTGGATTTTCGGTCACGTCATAGGCTTTCACGTATGTACCTTCAGCGTCGGCTGTGTAGGTCCCTTTCTTGATATATGTACCGGCATCTGCGGCTTCGTAGATGATGTTGCCTTCTGAGTCTCTTTTTATCACGGTGCGCATCTCGCCTGTTCCTGTGCTCTCTGCCTGGGGATAGAGCTGAACGCCTTCCCATACAGTGTTGTAGTACGGCTGAAGCGCGGCAGGCTGATCAAGCTTGTTGCCGTCGGTCACGTCATAGAACGAACGGTCTGTTTTGGAGGGTTGCGTATTTGTGTTGTTTGTGTAGGCTAAATTGGCATCTGCCTGACCGTCTTGAGTCCATACGCCAAACCCACCGGCTGTTGCTATACTGTTTGTCCAAGGGTCACGCGTGTCGTCCCATGCATACCAAAGATAACCGTATGTTCCCTGAGTGTAGGCACGCATCATCTCGCTCTGGTTCGGATAATATATAGTGGCTCCCTTTCCGTCACGTTCGTTTGTGGCAACGGAATATTCACGGGTCACGTCGGTATAGCGTTGGATGGCAGGGGTTGTACATTCACGTGGGTAGTGAAGCATTGTCACAAAGGTGCCGTTGTCTGGGTTGTTTGAGTATGATTCACGGGTGATGATACCGTCAACTGGTTTACCGCTGATAGTGTTGTTTGCGTGATAGAAATTCGCACCGAAAGCGTCAACATGACACTCGGGAGCATCAATACTCAAGGCATATACATCTTTAACGTGGCTGTTGTCCTGTTTGAAGGCATGGCTCTCTATCAGTTTCAGACCGGCTGGCAAGGTGTAAGTGCCATAAAGCACACTGCCTTCTGATGTATTGTCAAGAGATGTGTCCACACTGCGGGGAAGATCACCGGTGTGTGCTTCCTCATCTCCTTTCAGATAAACGCCATTGTCATAAATTATGTTTTCGTCATCACCGGTGGTCCATATATGGTCAAGACTCTGCATTGTGAAAGCACGGGTCTTGATATACATGATATTTCCAGGGATGCAAATCTGACGGAAACTGTTCATCTGGTTGCTGAAGAAGTCTGCGGGAATCGTGTTGAAACCAGCATAGGTCGGGATTTTCATCGTGCGAAGTGAGTTTCCGAAAATACCGGTCATGTTCAGCACAATCAAATCTTCGTTATATTGGTCTTCTATGATGGCGTCACTGAGATCTAAGCTGATTAATTTTGCCGTTATATCTGTAAATGCGCCTTTCTGATTTGTTCCTTGCAACTCTCGGGTGCCACCGCCTACTGCAGCAAATGATTGAGTTGATGTCTCATCTGCTGGTGCATTAAACACATAGTGGCCGTCTGCGTCAAACACACTTGATTCGTTACATAGGTCGCGGGCTACAGGGGTGCCTGTCACTGAAAGATGGCGGAGAAGACCCATACTTGAATTGTGTTGGTTGATATTCTCACCAATCTTTGTATTCGGGACCTCGTCGATAAAAATATGACCTGTTGCCTCTGTCAGCGTATTGCTTGTCTGAACATGGCAGCACATCGTCGGCTCGTTAAGTTCGTTTTTGCCCATGCTTATAGCAGAACCTAAGTTTTCTCCGATAGATGAACCGATTGTGCGCACCTCTTCTTTTGTCCAGTTGTCCGGAAGTATCAGGTTTTTCACATAGCTGTTGCTGAATGTGAATGCGGTCTGATTTCCGTCAACAAGATATTCTACATCCTGCAAGTCGATGGTCTCAAAAGCGGGAAAATTGTTGAGAAGCTCTAATGCGGCTATATCGTCTTCATTCAAAGTTACCGTTGGATCGCCATCGTACTGAGGACCTGTTTTGTAATTGCTGATACGAAGAATTGGACGCTCTCTGGCATCCTCTATTTTTTTACCATGCCCGTTAAGCAACTCGAGGATTGCCTCTCGTAAATGCCCTTCTCCTACGTTGAGGATTGTCACATTGGCTTCATCGCCATGTGCACAACGCCAATGCCCTTCATGAATCGCGAATGATTCTTGGGGCGGTCTGTTTGCTAATGTGACTATTGTCACACATAGCATCATAAAAAACATGCTTAGTTTTTTCATACTTCGTTTCATTAGATTGTTGATATTTAAATTAAATTATAGTCAAAGTAGTTTTTGCATTGTGAAAAATAAATATGTTTCGGATAAACAATGTGATTAATTTTTATAAATAATTTACAACTGTTAATTATGGATACCTAAATTACCATTAATTTCAATATTTCAAAAGTCAGTTCTTTTTGTTACAAGCCATATTGAAGATTTGTAATTATCTAAATTATTTTATCTTCATTTCTCCTTTTTGTCTGTCAACTATTGCTTGCCGGATTTAAAGCAAATATTTACTGTATTCAATATTTACTGTAATCAATATTTACTATTAGTCTATGTCAAAAAATTACTTCATGCCTAAAAAACTTTGCAAAATTACATATTTTATTTAATATATACAAACTAAATTACAAAAATAATACATTTCAATGCGTAAAAATTGATATGTGTCAACTCTGCTAAACAATTTAATCAGTTATTGTTAATTTAAGCTTATTTAGTCATGTGGAGTAATAATTATGTGTGTAAACCGGTTGTTTTTTATTGGCTGCTTTGCATTTAATTTGAAATGGAAACGATTTTTGGTGGTTTGTATTCTTTATCGGGGCTTTTGATTTCAGTCTTGTCGCAATATCCTTAATCAGTTGTTATGTTTTAGTCAATTCTCTGTATGTATGGAATGAAGGCTTTTTTATGCTTTTCTCCACATAACATAATGAATAAAGGTGCTGCAAATTATTGCAACACCCTTACTCAATAGTGAGACGCGATTCGGAGCGTCTGTGCCTTGTAAATTATAAAGCCTATTTGCTTTCTTTATTTATAGTACTCCTTTTTTCCTGCTGCCAGTGTGTTCTTCATCAGCGAACATATCGTCATCGGACCAACACCACCTGGTACGGGGGTTATAAAGGAACACTTAGCAGCCACCTCGTCAAATTTAACATCACCGTTCAAACGGTAACCGGATTTTTTGCTTGAATCAGGAACGCGTGTCGTCCCTACGTCAATCACGACAGCACCTGGCTTCACCATATCGGCAGTTACGAAATTTGGAATGCCTATCGCTGCGATAATAATATCTGCTGCCTGACATTCCTCTTTCAAATTCTGGCTGTGGGAATGACACACTGTTACTGTAGCATCTCCTGGAACGCGCTTCTGCATCATCAACTGGGCCATAGGTTTTCCTACGATATTGCTGCGGCCC